>JYMV01028942.1_pt1 | contig 40734 bp, 28 predicted proteins | sample 338911 | NCBI WGS metagenome assembly JYMV01 (sample SAMN03354496, study PRJNA234377) | hydrothermal vent metagenome | biome: Deep sea; feature: Hydrothermal plumes at the Eastern Lau Spreading Center, Western Pacific Ocean; material: Seawater | place: Tonga | collected 2009 | depth 2000 m m | reverse complement strand
AGTTCAATTTTTTGAAAAAGCGGTAAAGGCCGGTAGGTTCTCCAAGGCATATCTTTGAGATTTCCCAGGGTGGAAAAATAATGAGCTAATCTATGTTGTTCAAATTCTTTCATTACATGCTCTCTGAAATTTAGCATGAATATCCATCCTCCACAAAGTTCTTCAAACCACTCTTCATAGTAGCAATCATCTGAGCTATGAAAGTTCAAAACATTCTCACCTACAAGTATAAATTTGTTAATTCCATTTTCCAATAAGGTTTCAATAACATCTCTTTTAAGGAACATGATATCATTATTAATACAATCGTTCCACTCTCCAAATAACTCAATTACAGCAAACCCTTCATCATAATCACAATACAAGATCTTTATATACAAAGATGGTGTGCCGATATTATCCCATTGAGGATGGATTACATGGTTATAAATCTTATTGGTGAATTCAAACTCTGAATATTCACGCCCATAGAATGGTGAAAGCTCATCCTCAGAAGCGCTGTAGAGGTTTCTCCAGTTAAAGTGAGGTTCAATTCTATGCATCGGATACAGTTTTGGTATACTAATTATTACGTTTAAAGATAGGAATTTGTTCTATTTGGCAACCTTTTTTGTAATTTATTATCCTGGGAAATTGGCAGCTAGATAGAATTACTTTATGCTGTCAACAGCTTTTCTTACTGAACCATATTTGAGAAGCAGCATAGCTGCTTTTTCTTTGGTGATATTCAAGGCCTCCATTATCATTTTTGTACCGCGGTCCACGAGTTTATTGTTACTGAGCTGCATATCCACCATTTTATTCCCCCTTACCTTTCCAAGCTTTATCATAACAGAGGTTGAGATCATATTCAATATTAGTTTTTGTGCAGTCCCCGCTTTCATGCGTGTGCTTCCTGTTACAAATTCTGGCCCTACAGCAACTTCAATAGGGTATTCAGCTTCTAAGGCCAGCGGGCTTCCAGGGTTACAGGTGATGCCTCCAGTTTTTATATTATTAAGATTGCATTGCTGTAATCCTCCTACAACATAAGGGGTCGTTCCGCTTGCAGCAATTCCTATTACAACATCCTTATCTGATATGCTATGTTCCTGAAGATCTTTCCAGCCCCCATCAGGATCATCTTCGGCAAATTCAACAGCCTTACGGATAGCCTTATCTCCTCCTGCAATGAGCCCTATAACCAAATCGTGGTCAACACCGAAAGTGGGGGGGCATTCTGAGGCATCTACAATGCCCAATCGCCCACTGGTTCCAGCCCCTAAATAGAATAATCTGCCGCCGTTATTCATCTTTTCCACTATGACCTTAACCAGAACCTCAATTTTGGGGACAGCCTTTTCGATAGAATTTGCAACGGTTTTATCTTCCTTGTTGATATTGGATAGCAAATCCATTACCTCCATCTTTTCAAGATGATTATAATTGGATTCAGACTCAGTGATTTTTTGGGCCATACAATTAGATTGTATATTAAAGTCGCGGAAACTTGAGGGGATCTGCTTCGTGCATCATTTGGTAAACTGCATCAAAAATATCTTCATTATTTGGCTTTGAAAAGTAATCACCATCAGAACCATATGCGGTCCTATGCTCATGAGCACAAAGTGTTTTTGGTGCAGAATCCAGGTAGGTATAAGCACCTTGTTCCTCAATGACCTTTTGCAGCATGAAAGCACTTGCTCCTCCAGGGACATCTTCATCAGTAAAGATAATCCTATTGGTCTTTTTTACAGATTTTAAGATACTATTATTAATGTCAAAGGGTAATAAGGTTTGTACATCAATGAGTTCAGCCGAGACACCAGTATCTGCCAGATCTTTTACGACTTGTTCTGCCATTCTTACCATAGATCCATAGGTGACTAAGGTAACATCTGTCCCTTCCGTTATTACTTCTGGAATGCCCAAAGGTATTTTGTATTCGGCTAAATTATTTGGCATCTTCTCCTTGATCCTGTATCCATTTAGTGACTCAATAACCATCCCTGGATCATCTGAATTAAGAAGGGTATTGTAAAATCCTGCAGCCTGGGTCATGTTTCTTGGGCAGCAAATAAACATGCCACGCAATGAGTTTATTATCATTCCCAGAGGAGAGCCCGAATGCCATATCCCTTCCAGCCGGTGCCCACGGGTTCTGATGATAACCGGTGCTTTTTGTCCTCCCTTAGTCCTATAATGAAGGGTTGCAAGGTCGTCACTTGTAGTTTGTAATCCGTACAGCAGATAATCTAAGTATTGAATTTCGGCGATTGGCCTCAGGCCTCTCAGAGCCAACCCTATTGCTTGACCAATGATAGTAGTTTCTCTAATACCTGTATCAAATACGCGGAGCTCACCATATTTTAGCTGTAATCCTTCTAATCCCTGGTTTACTCCGCCAATTTTTCCAGCATCCTCACCAAAAACCATAAGTTCAGGTCTTTTTGCGAGCAAGGCGTCAAAATTATCACGAAGAATTATCCTGCCATCAACCATTTCTGCGTCTTCAGCGTATGTGGGGTTAATAGGTTTTACACTCAACGCTGAATTGGTTGAATGGCTATATAGGAAAGAATTATATCGCTCATAATTTGCAAGCTTTGATTCGCCAAGCCAATCGAATAGAAGTTGAGCTGAAGGAAGGGATTCATGGCGTATTATTCTAAGCGCTTTTTTTACAGCTTCCATTACATATTTTCTCTCCTGGGATGACTTGGCATTTAGTTCAGATTTAATTTCTGTGATGGCCGCTCCATATTCGCTCTGCCCTATTATGGCATCCAAAATACCTGATACTTCTTTGACTTCTTCTTTTATTGGATCCTGAAACTTCTTCCAAGCTTCTTTTTGGTAAGCCTTCACTGCCTCCAGGGCTTCTCCTTCTATTTTATTTATATCATCCTGGGTAGCAATTGCAGAAGACAAAATCCACTCCTTCATTTTTTTTATACAATCAAAATCATCTTCCCATTTTAACCGTTCCTTTGATTTATACCTTTCATGAGATCCAGATGTGGAATGTCCCTGGGGCTGTGTTATTTCTTCAACATGAATAAGCACTGGAATATGTCTTTTCCTTGAAATATTAACTGCTCTTTCATAAGTTTCACATAGCGAAGCATAATCCCAACCTTTTACCTTGAAAATTTCAAAGCCATCACCATTTTTTCCTGCTTTTATCCTCTTCTCATCTCGTTGGAATCCTTTTAATACTTCAGATATACTCTCCTTGGTTGTTTGATGTTTCTTAGACACAGAAATTCCATAGTCGTCATCCCAAACTGACAAGACCATTGGAACCTGAAGAACGCCTGCTGCATTGAAAGTCTCAAAGAACAGCCCTTCTGAAGTGCTGGCATCTCCGATAGTTCCAAAGGCTACCTCATCTCCATTGTTTGAGAAACCAGTATGACCTTTTAGGCCTGAATTATTCCTGTAAAATTTAGAAGCATAAGCCAATCCCAAGAGTCTGGGCATTTGACTTCCAGTTGGAGAAGCATCAGATGACGAATTTTTAATCTTTGTCAAGTCTTTCCAGGAGCCATCAAGATTTAAGGAACGTGTAGCAGCGTGTGCATTCATTTGCCTTCCTCCAGATGATGGATCAGCATCAATATCAGGATGACCATAGAGCTGGGCAAAGAATTCCTGGACTGTTAGCAGTCCGGAGGCCATCATAAATGTTTGGTCACGATAATATCCAGCGCGAAAATCTCCGGATTTAAAATGCTTAGCCATAGCGAGCTGGGCCACTTCTTTGCCATCGCCAAAAATGCCAAACTTTGCTTTTCCTGTCAGGACTTCTTTTCTTCCTAATAGGCTTGCTTCTCTACTTTCACATGCTATGTGCAGATCATTTAAAACTTCCTCTTTAAATTTACTAAAGGAGATATTATCAGGATTTTTTGTGTTTTTCGACTCTTTAGACACGATTTTATAAAGGAGGTTTTAGAAGACAAAAATCATTATTTTCTCTATCACAAAGATAAGATAAAATAGGAATTTTTTTAGATGGAAAGCGGGATTATTTATTAGTTATTACCTACAGCTCACCTTCTTTGCAATCTACACATGTTAAGCCATTTTCAAGCATGGTCCATGTTTTCCCAAGCATATCTCTATCATAAGTTCCGGTAACATTATCAATATCATCAATAACTCGAATCATGTTTTCATGAAGTCTTACCTTGCCATTTAAAGGGACCTTTAGCTGGATTCTTACTTTTTGATTTCTCCATTTATCCAGATTGTTTATACTGAAATAAGGGTTGAATTGCATTAATGAGTCTGTTTGCGTGAACTCGTAATTTATCATCGAGGCCCTTTTATTAGCAATTTTTTTTGATGGCCCCCTGGCAGAATAGATCAATGTGATTTCAAAGCTGTCTGTTTCACTTGGAACGACATCAAATTTTATTTGGCCAAAGTTCACTAGTTTATTGTCATTATAAAAGCAGCACCAATCTCCAATTTCAATAATTCCATTATAATCCTCCGGATTATATTCATTTCCTATCACTTCTAAATACAATGTTTTTCCGGAAGGAGCAGGAATATTGGTTGTGTTTGTAATCGCTTCTTTTTTAGAGAAATCATCTGCTATTTGTATTATAACATAACCAACTAGTATTGCACCAGTGATCCATAAAACTAGGGTAGCAAGGCCTAAGCCAGGCACTTTCTTCCTTATCCCTAACAACATTTTTATTCCAATATAAGTAAGGGCGACTATCGGGATTCCCAACAGCAAGAAAATGCCGATACTACCTTGGGTAAACTGAGATGGTGAAGAAAAGAATAGATTGATGATCTCATTACCTGCAATTGTGGTAATGCCTGCTGGTGTAATGTTAAGTATTATTGAGTTTCCAAAGAGAGAGCTAAGCAGAATTATTATTAACATCACCCCAATGCTTATAAAAATAATGCCTATGAATTTAGCAATGGTTTTTACTGCAAATGTTAAAAGATTGATAATAAAATCAATAATTTTTCCTACAAGGCTTTTGGCTCTTTCTGAAGCAGCTGTCTTAGTAGTTTCAGAAGCTTCGTCTTTGAAGTTGTTAAACTTTTTTTTTAAATTTTCGAGTTCCTCTTTGATTGACTTTTCAATATTGGAGACATTTACTTTTTCTCCTCTCATTTCCAGTTTTTCAGATGTGGTTTTAGCTTCAGGGATGATAATCCATAGCAGTAAATACAATAAAAATCCTGTCCCAAATACAAAGAATGAAAGGGCAAAAGCAAGCCTTAGCCAGATAGGGTCAAAGTTGAAAAAGATAGATATCCCACCACAAACACCTCCCAATACTTTATTGTCTGGGTCTCTAAAAACTCTCCTCCTGCCAGAATATGATATATTCCTTTCAGAATTTGAATTATCTTCATCTGAAGTAGATTCAGAGGATCCGTTTCCCTCAATATAGTCTTCTGGCTTACCCATTACCACTATGATCTGCTCTACATCCTCAGCCGTAATTACCTCCTTGTTTTTAGAGATCTTCTCCTGGAACATTTCGGCAATTCTGGATTCAATATCAGCCATAATCTCGTCCATGCCTTCTGAATTGATGAAGTAACTTTTTATTTTTGCTAGATAGGTGCTTAGTTTATCATGTCCATCTTCATCAATATGAAAGATGATACCACTTAGATTTATTGTTACTGTCCTTTTCATTTTTTTGGTTGAATGTGATTATTTCTTGCTTTTATTTGTTGAGTTTACTGCAGTTTGTAATTCATTCCAGGTAATATCTAGCTCAGATAGGAACTTAATGCCAACCTCCGTTAGCTTATAATACTTCCTTGGTGGACCTGATTTTGATTCCTCCCAACGATAGGTTAGAAGACCTGAGTTCTTTAGCCTGGTTAACAAAGGATATAAGGTTCCTTCAACTACGATAAGCTTTGCTTTCTTAAGTTTAATGATGATGTCCGAAGGATAAGCTTCACCTCCTGACAGAATTGAAAGAATACAATATTCCAGTACGCCTTTCCGCATTTGTGCTTTCGTATTTTCTATATTCATTTCTTTTTAAATTTTGTCTTTGATGGTAGTTGACTATGCAAAGATATATATATAAAATGGTACTATGTAATAAAAGGTACTATAAATATGAAAATACTATATAACTAGCTGGAAATCAGCTACAAAAAATTTGAATTATATAATAGACATGGTATATATTATACTTTAGCACCTTTCCAATTAGCGGTTTTGAAGAATATATATGAAAGCAATCCTATTATTATTAAGTAGATCCATTCAGTATACCATACTTGGTGTACTTCCCATTTTAGAATATTTGCAAACCAATGGGTGCAAAGCAGGTAAATAATAACAGTTGCAATTTCAAGGTATAGGGAAGCTCTTGTGTTACCAGTGCCGGAAACAGCAGCAAAAGTAATCATTGAGAAAGGCAGAATCAGGAGGGCTAATGCGATTATATTTAGTGTAGGAATAGTCGCATTAATTAAGTCTGTATTGTTGGTATAAATCGACACTACTTCTCTTGGAAATAGCATTATAAGGATTGCCAAGAAGAAGGAGAATGTAAAACCCAGGCCAATTATACGCTTTAACAGGGGTTTGATCTGTTCCGGCTGCTTCTTTCCCATAGTACTGGAAACGAGGGAGTAGGTTACAGAATAAAATGCAATCCCTGGAATCATTAATATCAGGTAAATGCTTCGTATTATATTTGATACCGCTAATGGTCTTTCACCCATCCCCTCAATGATAAGATAGAAAAGAAACCAACCCCACAGAGAGATGAAATTTTGAAACATTACGGGAAGGGATGTATTGAACATAGACTTAAATTGCTTTCTGTCTATTTTAGGATAAGTAAAAAAAGCATATTGTTTTTTTAGTGATATGCCAGCTTTACTTTTTTTAATTGAATACCAAAGGAAATAAGCAGTTGTGAATCCTTCTGAAATTACAGATGCAATCGCCGCTCCTGCTATTCCCATTTCCGGAAACCCCCAATGGCCAAAGATCAGTACATAGTCTAATATAATATTTACAATTGCCATGATACTTGTACTCCAGATAAGCACACGAGTGTTTCCAATACCTACATAGAATGCCCTGAATCCAACATTGATAAATGCGAAGAAGATGCCAAAGGCCCGATAATCCAGGTACTCCATGGTAGCTAAATTCACATCCTTGGAACTCAGTAGCTCATCAAAAATTAATGGAGAAACATATTTGAGTAGTAAGAAAATTATCACTGCGAAGCATAATAGAAAGTAGAAAGTGTGATCCATCACTTTGCCAATTGAAGCATATTCCCCTTCGCCATATCTCCTGGCAATGATAATCTGTGTTCCAGTTCCAAACCCCATGCCCAGCATAAAAACAGCCATGTAATAGAGGCCAGCTATGGCGGCAGCACCCAATGCTACTTCACTTACCCTGCCTAGAAAAGCAGTGTCGACGACATATACTAAATTCTGGGCCATATAGCCCAAAATAATCGGATAAGTAATTTTCCAGATATTCTTATATGAATAGCTGCTCATTATTTGATCATATTTAAATTAATCTAAAACGATAAGGTAAGAGCGCATCTTCTTCAGCATAAGCAACGCCAATGCGTGATCCTGATACAATATCCTTTTCTGATATAGTTATGCCACTTTCTTCTATCCATATTTTATTGCCCAGAAATGACTCACCATCATTTTCAATAGTAAGACCTAGCCCTTGGGATACTGTTCCGGGACCCGGACAAAGATCTTTTAGTTTTGTATTGCTTCTATTAAGGTTTCTTCTTTTTCTGATTTCATCAATTCCATGAACAGGTTGAATTGATCTTATTAAGACAGCATGTGGAACATTCTTAACATTGGTAACAACATTAAGTAGGTGGTGCAATCCATAGCATAAATAGATGTAAGCAATTCCACCTTCTTGGTACATGGTTTCAGTACGAGCTGTCCTTCGCCCATTGTAGGCATGGGAAGCCTTATCTTTGACACCCGCATAAGCTTCGGTTTCTATGATTAATCCTTGGGTTTTTATGTTCTGGATATTGGTTGTTAAGCATTTGCCTAGCAAGTCCTTGCTTACCTGAACTACATCTTCTTGTTGGAAAAATTCACGTCCCAGCTTTACCATAGAATCCTTTATTTGATGCCCCAAACAAGTTTTCCCTCTTTATTGTAGCATAGTTTCTCTGCATCGAGTAGCCATTGTACAACTTTCAATGTTTTCTCTTCCGGAGCTGTTGAAATTAAATCTACTAATTCTTCCAGGGTTTTTTCTTCCTTCATAAGCACTGGCTTAATAATTTCCAATATAGAATCAAACTCTAGATCACTAAGCTTAATTTTGTTTCTCTCCAGGCAAATATCACATATGCCACAGCGATATGTTTCTGTTTCTCCAAAGTAATTAAGGAGGAATTTGCTTCTGCATTTGCTTATTTGTGATGCATAATCAATTACTGACTCAGATCGTTCAATTGCCTTTATTTTGAGCTGTGCGTAATTTCCTTCAGAAAGTCTTAAATACTTATTTTCAATTCTACCCTGGGTAAATATTATCTGGGGAGTTTTGTTTTGAGGGATATATTTGATAATATTTCTCTCTACGAGTTTTTCCAACAAGTTTGTTACTTCTTTAATGGTGCTATTTGACCTCTTAGCTAAATCAGATTCATTAATTTTAATATAATTGTCAAAAAGACCTCCGTATGATCTGAGCAAGAGTTTGATGAATGGGTCTAAGGCCCTGTTTTCGACCTGGAAATTATATAAATCTCCTTTACCTATTATAAATTTAAGAGTGGATGGATTTGAGAGTGCATCAGTAGCAGTGATATAACCTTCTTTTTCAAGAAATTTTATAGAGCTAATTATCTCTCTTGGTTTGAACTTATATGATTTTGAAAATTCACTAATATCAAAACTAAAAGCTACACTTTCTCCAGCGCCAATAGCAAGTCGAAAATAGTTTCCCATCGCTTCATAAACAGCTTTTATCACTTCATCTTTAGGATAGTTTACTGCAATATAATGCTTGGCATTGATTTTATCAGCATCATTATAAAGCAGCACTGCATAAGCTTTCATGCCATCCCTGCCTGCTCTTCCTGCTTCCTGAAAATAGGCCTCTAAACTGTCAGGAGTTTCCAGGTGAATGACAAAGCGCACATTGCTCTTGTCAATGCCCATCCCAAAGGCGTTCGTAGCAACCATAACCTTGCATTTATCATTCTTCCAGGCTTCTTGCTTCACATCCCGGATTTGATGATCTAAGCCAGCGTGGTAAAAATCAGATACAATGCCATTTTTATTAAGAAAATCTGCCAGGTCTTTCGTGCCCTTTCTGCTACGGGCATAAATTATCCCACTTCCCTGAACAGATTTAGCGATTTTTAACAACTTCTTTGGTTTATCGTCTTCATTGATAACCACATAAGCAAGATTTTTTCTTTCAAAGCTCTTTTTGAAGACAATCCCCTCCTTAAAATTTAGCTTTTCCTGGATATCCTTTACTACAGTTTTAGTTGCTGTAGCTGTTAAGGCAAGAACTGGGACTGTAGGTTGAATACTCCGGATCTCTGCAATGCGAAGGTAGGAGGGCCTAAAGTCATATCCCCATTGTGAGATGCAATGGGCCTCATCAATAGCAAATAGATTTACATTCATTTTTTTGATTCTTTCTATAACTAGCTCTGCAAATAACCTTTCAGGAGAAAGATAGAGCAGTTTGACATTACCATAAATACAATTATCTAGAATCCTATCTATAGCATCTCCTCGCAAACCAGCGTATAATGTCTCAGCTGCAATTCCTTTCTTTCTTAATGTTCCAACCTGGTCTTTCATTAAAGCAATCAATGGTGAAATAACTATGCAGACGCCGTCCATCGCTAAAGCAGGTACCTGGAAGCAAACTGATTTCCCTCCCCCAGTAGGAAGTAAAGCCAGGGTATCCTTTCCCGCGATAACAGATTTTATGATATCCTCTTGTAAAGAGCGAAATTCACTGAAACCCCAAAATTTGGTTAATATCTGGTGTATGTTTTGCAAAATGAATTATACTTATTTATATCGGCGTAATAATTGCACATTAATCTTGTTGAATTTCGTTATAACTGTAAGTTTGCAATCAACAATCATATTCGTAAAGCTAAAAAATTGAGAGCAATAATTTATTCTACGGCATTATTAATTATTGTGGTATGTTTTTTATCTCAGATTAGTGTTGTCGCACAAGACCTCAGTTCTGACTCAAAAAAAGCGATAAAACGTTATGAGAAGGCTAAAGAATATTATAATAATCGGCAAAATTCCGAAGCCATTTCAGAACTTCAAATAGCGATTGAGGCAGATCCGAATTTTGTGGAAGCATTTCTCCTAAGAGCTGGCATCTTTATAGATCTAAAAAACTTTGATGAAGCTATAAATTCCTATCGTAGTGCAGTAAGTATAGATCCAGATTTCTTCCCGCCAAGTTATTTCAATTTAGCATCTCTTGAGCTCGGTAAGGGATATTATTCTGAGGCTAAAATTCATTTTAATAAATTCTTGAGTTTTACAGGCTATAATGAAAAATTCAGGAGCTTATCCGAACGCAATATTAAAACTTGTGATTTTGCCTTGGTGGCCTTAAAGAATCCAGTTCCTTTTAAACCCGAGAATTTAGGTCCAAAAGTGAACTCAAATTACGATGAATATTATCCGGGAATTACTGCTGATAACCATGTGCTATTATACACGCGCAGGATAAAGGATAAGCAGAACTATTTTGGTGAGCAGGAGGATTTTTATATAAGTGTAAAGCATGATGGTCAATGGACTCAGTGCAAGAATATGGGTAGTCCAATTAATACCCATTACAATGAGGGGTCTCCTGCTATTTCACCAGATGGAAAAATAATTATCTTTTCTGCTTGTGAGGAGATTGACGGTTATGGCCCTAACAGAAAAGGGTATGGAGGTTGTGATATTTTCTTTGTAAAGAAAGTTGGAGATGCTTGGTCAATGCCAGTAAATATGGGGCCTCCTATTAGCTCTAAAGCCTGGGATGTGCAGCCTTCTTATGCTTCAGATGGAAAAACCTTGTATTTTGTGAGTCAACGAAAAGGGGGGCTAGGTGATGCTGACATTTGGATGAGCAGCTTAACTGAATCTGGAATATGGGGAGAACCGATAAACCTGGGGCCTACGATAAACACCAGTGGCAAGGATGAAGCAGTCTTTATTCATCCTGATAATCAAACCTTGTATTTTGCTTCAAACGGACATGTTGGTATGGGCGGATTGGATATTTTTATTTCTAAGCGACAGCCAGATGGAACCTGGGGTACACCGATGAACCTGGGCTATCCGATAAACACATTTAATGATGAAAATGGCCTGATAGTGGATGCACAGGGGGAATCAGCATATTTCTCTTCGAATCGTGATGGGGGTGAAGGGGGGCTTGATTTATACCAGTTTCCTTTGTATAAGGGTGTGAGGCCTGTAAGGGTTACCTATATGAAAGGAAAGGTGTTTAATAGTGAGACAAAAAAGAATATAAGGTCCAGATTTGAATTAATCGACCTTGAGACTGATGAGGTAATCATTGAATCGTATTCAGATAAGATAAGTGGTGAATTTCTGGTCTGTTTGCCAATCAATAGGAATTATGCCTTGAATGTATCAAAAAAAGGTTATGTCTTTTACTCTGAGAATTTTTCTCTGAAAGATAAAACAGGCAATTCAGAACCATTTATTATGGATGTTCCCTTGCAGCCAGTTAAGATTGGTTCACATGTGATCTTAAAGAATATCTTTTATAAAACAGGATCCTTTACATTGAAAGAAACCTCCATGTCTGAGCTCAATAAATTAGTTGAATTTCTTAAAAATAATCCTGGGGTCAAAATTGAAATTGAGGGGCATACAGATAATGTGGGTGATCTAAATTCCAATCAAATATTATCTAAGAATAGAGCAAAAACGGTTTATGAATATTTGCTGTCTAAAGAGGTACAGTTGGAACGATTGAGCTATAGAGGCTATGGTGAAACAAAACCAATAGTTTCAAATGACAATGCCGCTGATAGGGCAAAAAACAGAAGAACCGAATTTATTATTGTCTCTGTTGATATCAAGGAATAAATAAAATTGTTGCGTAATGGAATATAGAAGATTAGGAAAGTCAGGTATTCAGGTTAGTGCTCTTTCCTTTGGTTCCTGGATTACATTTGGAAAACAGGTTAACAATAAGATTGCCAAGGATAGTATGGCCTTTTCCTATGATCACGGCATTAACTTTTTTGATAATGCTGAGGTTTATTCCAGAGGTGAGTCTGAGAAGATAATGGGCAGCATTTTAAAAGAGTTGGGTTGGGCACGGGATACCTACCTGGTTTCCAGTAAGGTTTATTGGGGTGGTGATATCCCAAACCAGAAAGGATTGAGCAGAAAACATATTGTAGAGGCATGTAATGCTTCTTTAAAAAGAATGCAGGTTGATTATTTTGACCTGTACTTCTGTCATCGGCCAGATCTAGATACACCTATGGATGAAACGGTTTGGTCCATGCACAACCTTATTCAGCAAGGGAAAATCCTCTACTGGGGAACATCTGAATGGACAGCTCAGGAGATACAAGAGGCCATTATGGTGGCGAGGCAGTATAACCTAATCCCCCCTGCTATGGAGCAGCCACATTATAATATGTTTCATAGGAAACGATTTGAGGTTGACTATTATAAGCTTTTTCGGGATCATGGGATGGGATCAACTATCTGGTCTCCTTTAGCATCTGGACTTCTTACAGGTAAGTATAATAAGGGTATTCCAAAAGATTCCAGGATGGCATTGGAAGGTTTTGATTGGCTTAAAGACAAGACACTTACAAAAGAACGGATTGAAAAAGTGAAGAAATTAGGTGTGATCGCTGCAGACCTTGATGCCAATACTACGCTATTAGCTCTGGCCTGGTGTCTAAAAAACAAAAATGTAAGCACAGTGATTATGGGTGCTTCAAAACTTGATCAGCTAAAGGAAAACTTCAGGTCACTAGACTTGGTTGAAAAGTTGGATGCAGGAGTAATGGAAAGGATTGAGAAGGTATTGGAGAATAAGGCTGAATATCCCATCTATTAACTTAATAAGAACCCTATTAATAGTACCTATTGTTTTTATAAATAGATCCTCCTTCTAGATTTTTATAAATATTGTTAGTGCTCGGCCTAATTAGTATTTCGTCAATATAGATGGGGTAATCCTTATATACTTTTTTTGTGAGATAAAAACTCACTGTGTTCAATGGACTATTTGGCTTGAATTTATACTCAATTAGTGCCCATAGTCCATCGATGATTACTGCTTGTTCCGCAATGCTTCGTGTATCTTTATAAATAGGTTCTTCGGCATTACTGTATTCTTCAAAATGCAATCTTACTGTAGGGTAAATATCTTTACCGAAATAAGTCCAAAAGGACAGGGTGTATTCAATGGAATCCTGTAATGGGATTTTTCCGTGAAAGAAATTCGTTTGATCTTTCATCTTTCCACTTTTCGCACCTCTGCCTTTGTAATAAAAGGTTGTGATACTGTCGTCAAAAGAGTTGTGATAGAAATTTAAGGCAGAGTCATTGGCCAGAAAATGGTTTACATGAAACAAACCAGAATCTGTAAGTTCTGCTGCAACTGTAGTTTTTTTAGCTGTTAAGCGGTTTTCCAGAGCGCTAATAGTAAGCTTCCGAAGTTCTATATTATCATCTGAATACACCATTTCTCCAAGACGAATAAGCTCGTTTTCTCCTTCATTTATCTTTTCATTTTTTTCAATCCAAAGAAGAAATGGTTTAGTGCTAACCAGTTTCTCTAAAACTGGTAATGGGCCATAAGGTTCCTCTACAACCTGAATGTTTGCTATCGTTTGGGACAATGAAGTGCGGCTCATCATTACTCCAGTACTTGGCATTCCGGTTAAGATAGAGGCCACCATCACATTTTTTGTAATGTCTCCATGCGGATTTCTTCCAAGGTTTTCTGATCCAATATGGAAGTATGGGATTGGAATAATTGCCTGAAATTTATTTAAATCAACATTATTTATTGGGTTTGTATTATTTGTCGGTTTTTCAAGGTCTTCAATTCTGTTATAATGATAAAATGGCCTAGTTGTTTGAAAGGCATGAGCCTCATAGAATAAAATTGCTGTAAGGGATATTAGTATTAGGTGCTTTTTGTTTCTGCCAATATTTCTTGCAGATACGTTCAAATAGATCATGGTGAAAGTAATGATATTCAATACGAAGAAAAATACCCAAGAGAACCTGGCAATCCCCCTAAATTGTTTGAAAGGACCCATATATTCCAGCAAGAAATCTAATCCAAGGATAAAAGGTATACCAAAAGAGAAAAGAAGTAGAAGGAAAGCACTGGTGAATGCTACATTTAGACGCTTGATGCCTGATATTTTTCTAGCATAATTTAAACCATTTCTAAAAGGGCTGGCAAACAGTTTCATCAAGTAGTTTAGAAAAAAGAGAAATGGGATTGCCCCCACGTAAGAAATTCCTTCCCAGTGAACGGGTCTTATTGGAGTGATGTAATTATGTATTAGATTGCCTAGTGGATATCCAATAGCAAGAAATACTCCTTCCCATCGTGATTTATAAGTTAGGAAGCCAGATGGATTGGACGGCCTGTCATGAACTTCTGAGGTTAACAGGAACCACACTTGAATTACTATAAAAGGCACAATAACTGCCAAAAACAGGTGTAGAACCTTTTTTATATTTGCCTTAGTGTTTTGCTTTTTCATCAGACTTAACAAGAAACAGATAGTCAGAAAAAAGCCACTAAGAGCAAAGTAGTATAAATGTAATAGGGATACAAGGAGAACAGCCAGGCCCAGGATCATGCTATTCTTAATACTAGGCATTTTCGTGTATAAGACCCATAAATATATTATCAGAGGAATTACAAATCCATAAGACAGCCCATAGTGCCCTACTATCCTATGAATCTGTGGTGCCATGAAACCAATACCGATTGCAAATAAAATCGACCAGGGTTTCTCAACTTTGAAGTGACCGAATATTTTATATAACAGCAGGCATGTCAACATAATAGATAAGAGCATTATTATGTTCATAATACCAACGGTATATGGTGAAATATCTATGATGTTTTCTGAAATAAACTTAAGAGCATTAGAGAGCAAGGGTTGTGCATCAGCAAAAACAATTTGTTCTCCATAAGGATAGTTCATCCCTTCAAAATGACTATAGGTTGAATCATATTTGATATGGTAAATAACAGAATAATAGTTTTTAAATCCATCTTCAAAATCCCCCAAATAATAAGTGTTTGGAGCTTGTAATAGCTTTCCATGAAACACAATAAGGAGTAATGCCGAAACTAAAATTATTATTAAAGATCCAGCGTTTTTCTTTAGCATTACTAGTTGTTTTATCGTTTAAACGCTATTATGATGAAATTAACCAATTCCATAAGTAATACTTTGATATTTACACTGCTAAATTCTACGCCGTCTCTTAGCTCAACGGTTACTGGTGTAACTGAAATAGAATTGTCATTTGAGACCAGTTTTACGTATTCTAAGTCAAATAAAAACCTGTCAATTGTGGTCATGGAAAACAGTTCTTTCCCTTTGTTGTCGAAACCCTTAAGTCCACATTGCGTATCTGTTATAGGAAATTTAAAAATTGCCTTTAGTGTCCATCTAAGCAATTTAGAGAGTACTTTTCTAAATATAGGCACCCTTTGGTAATAATCTGGTTCACGATAACCCAAGGCTACATTACTTCCAGATTGAATAGCCTTAAAAATCTTAAAGATACTCTCAATGGTATAAGGAAAGTCTACATCCGTAAAAATCTGATACTTGCCTTTTGCTGAAGCTATGCCTTTTCTAAGTGCTGCCCCTTTCCCTTTGTTGGGATATGAATTGATGATTTGAATATCAGGTATTTCTGCCTCCAGGAAATTTATTTGTGCTGTACTAAAATTCTTTGTTGAACCGTCATTGACTAAGATAAGGTGTATGCTTTGAGCATGTAGAACCTCTTTAAGTTTAATGTAATATTTAGTAAGCTGTTGTTCCCAATTACCAGATGGGTTATAGCAGGGTACAATGATATCTAACGTTTCTCGCTGCATCTTAATGTTTGAAATCTCTCGTAAATGAATAACTATTCTTTCTCTTTCACAAGGATTAGCTTGCCTCGGTAAAATTTATTGCGCTTACTAGCGCTTTTTGATATCAATGAGATTTGGTATATGTATATTCCATTGCTAAGTGTTTCTGTAGATATTAGATATGGGAATGCTATAATTTCCTGACTTATACCAAGCTGCTTTCCACTCATATCAGATAAGGTGACTCTTACATCATAATCAGCAATGTCATTCCCTATTATGTTGATAAAAGCAGGGCCATTTGTTGGGTTCGGGTAAATAGTTGCGGCTGTGCCCATGCTCTTTATATCATCTATAGAAATAAGTACAGTAGCTATATTGGTGTCATTAAAGCTACTAACCGGAGTTGAGATGCCAATAGCATTACCATTGTAATCAGCTCCAATAGAATCTGTAATTATCAATAGCATATCGGTCAGTCCGGTTCCAATACTTCTTGTATTGCCTAAAAGTGCCAAGCCACCACCAGACCTAAGTGCAATCGAGAACCCTTCATCGTCAAACGGATAACCAAATGTAGGCGAAGTCCCAGGTCCAAGCCAATAACCATTTTTATCCCCTCGAAAGAGATAGAAGTCCTTTTCTCCTGCACCGAAACTCTTTGTATATCCCAGGAGCAGATACCGATTGGGATTTTGCTGAACGAGCTGGTAACCCTCATCGTCATCAGCAAGCCCTCCATGGTAATGGTCGAAAAGTACCGCTCCAGTATCATTAACTATTACAAAATATATATCCTTGTTACCCACATTATAGCTTTTGGTTGTTCCGGTAAAGGCATAATTTGAATCCAGAGTTTGTATTACACTAGCGGCAAAATCCATTTCTGCTCCACCATAAACATGGGTCCAGCTGGTATCCCCTGTACTATCGGTTTTAATCAAATATGCATCCCCTTTTCCCAGATCATAGGATTCTGTTCCACCAGCGATGATAAACCCAGAGTCAAGCGTTTCTTTAATTGACCTTCCGAAGTCATCTGCTAAACCTCCATACGTTTTGGTCCATAATGAATCGCCGCTGATATCCGTTTTTATCAAATAAACATCACTGCCACCTGCACCATAACTGAAGGTCTCTCCAATAATAGCAAAGCCACCATCGAAGGTTTGAACAAGTTCATGCCCAATTTCCCAATTTAACCCTCCATAGGTTTTGGTCCAGAGCGTGTCTCCTATACTATCAGTTTTAACCAGATAGATATCATATCCTCCAGCACCATAGCTATCCGTATATCCCAAGAAGATATAGCCTTTGTCAGGAGTTTGTTCAACATGCATTCCAACATCAGTAAATGATCCGCCATATGAGCGTGACCATAAATAATTACCTGATGAATCTACTTTAACGAGGTACATATCAGAATTTCCTAAGCCAAAGCTCCCTGTTGATCCTGCCAGAATATAACCGCCATCGCTGGTTTGCTGAACAGACCTCCCCTGGTCGTAGCTCAAGCCTCCATAGGTATATATAAAGGAAGTATCCTGCCCCATTGTATTTTGGTACGCTAATATTGATAATATGAAAAGGAGGTTTCTCATCAACATTAATTAAAAGATTTTTTTACGGAGATAAACAAGCTGACTCCTCCTGAAATTTCAGGTAATATAAATCCCATGATACTGCGTGAGCCCAGCGCAAGTTCAAAACTCCCAAGATGGGCACTTGTTTCAATGCCTATATTAAACTTTCCATAGCCTCCAAGTTCAAATGAACCACCCAAACGATAATTGTCTTTTATGGTATGCCCACCTTTTAGGTAGATCGTTGGAGAGTAATTTGCAAACATCCTAAGAATGGTGCCAAGGGCAAAGTACCCTCCAGACAAGCTTTCCTGATGCATCTTTAGGTGGAATGTGCCAGGGATGATGCTGGTAAAACTCATTATGTATTCTCCTGGTTTTATCATATCTTCCAAAGAATCTACAGCCGTTTGAAGAACTGAGTCTTCAATTTGCAGAAGATTGTAGATTTCTATGCCGTCATAATGGTAAGTGGAGTCTTTTATCCTGACCAGCGAATTATTATTCCATCTAATAAAACCAAGATCATAAGCTTCCATTCTCAAGTATCCATGCCATCTATTAGGTATATTTTCTTCATTACCTTCAGAGGATTGGAACATATTGTATGGTATATTATAAAATACGGCTCCAGAAAAGCCCCATCCATTCATGGCATCCCAGTTTTTGTTGTTTTGATTTGATTGGCTTATCTGGTACAATAGGTCAAGATCTATGTAATTTCCCTTTGTGCTGGTAAATAGGTATCCTCTATATAAATCCATTTGGAAAAACTCCTGGCCCTTTAAAAAAGAGATCCCAAACCCCAACTCAGCTCCATCTTCTTTTTTCTTGATCATGCCAAACTGCAGCTGTTGATATTTGATCAGTTTAGCTGATAAAGATCCAAGCTCGGCGGTATCATTTTCATAGCCTTTATTACCATAAAATCCCACCTTGAACAGATCTTCTGTAAACAATGCATCTCCATGCTGACGATCGTTAATACTACAGAAATAACTATAACCCGTTTTGCCCAGGAAAGTGTCAATTTTATGCGCAAAATACAAGCCGCTGTTTAGGTCAGCACCGATTTTGTTATAATGGACCAGTCTTTTTGAAATGGCATCCTTGGTCGTGTTGTCTATGTACTTGCCGAAAATAAATGCATCATATAGTTTTGTGGTTAGGGCCGTGGAATTTATCTGGAATTCTCCTTTTATGCCAACAGTCATCTTAGCAGAACCTAAGGAATAATTGGAAATACTATAAAGGGTTTGTCCTGCCGTATTATGATGCAACACGACAATCATATAATACAGAAACGATATTTTGATTACACTTTTTACCATATTATTTTGAAGATATTCTATAAGTAAAATCAGCTATTAGCTTTAAGTCCATTTCGTAATCTTCATAAATTTTCAAGATCTGGTTGTTGGGGCTCGTCGAAAAAACAACCCTGACCAGCGCTTTCTTAGCGTTTTCCAAGTTGGAGATTTTATCCTCATTAACCGGAAGGTCTATTTTCGAAAGGAACTTTCCGGTTACTTTATTGTTCAGGTCAACCGGAGCAGCAATTATTCTATTCCCTGGGAACATCACAAGCGAGTCGATGATTTGATAAACCTCATCATAGAGATACACCTGGATTGTTGCTTCATAAGGAAATCCATTATCTGCATACAGATGTAAAAAACCATCAATTATAGTACTTGTATTTTCTTCTGAATCAGTGCTGAATGCAACTTCAACAGTATCAAGGATCGTGAGCCCATTGGCTGAGAATGCCAGGGGTACTTCTAAATTCAAATTAACTTGGAGGTCAGAGTTGTGGTATAAAAAGTCGTTGCCATTTGAATTATTGCCAAAAGGATTAATAAGAATAGTAAAATCATATTTCATCTGGTCAGGGATGTTTTCAATTAGGGCATCAGTATTAGAATTATTGGTGTTGATTACCATATTATATTCAGCATAAGTGAAAGCTTTGCCATCATTTGGGGTGTTTTGTGCCCTTGATAAATTAATGGCATTTCCAACACTCTGATGATTAAGCAAGACCGTATTGCTAGTACTTGTGTTGATTGACCCAAGGGTATCAATAACCAGCTGAGCATCAATGCCGAAACCATTTTTGATATTCAGGCTCATTCCGATTGAATCCAGGTTAAATGATCCTGATTTAATTTTCTTGAAAATATTAATGGTGTCGACGTTGCCATCGTTGATATCATAGGATCCAAAATAGCCTGAGGCATATTCCACTTTCAACGAATTGAAGCTATATTGTATGTCAAATCTATCCATTGCCATGATTGCTACAGTATCTGGAGCTGCAGGACTGATTATCACAGACAAATTCGCCACAATGGTATTAAAGTCATTTTGATTAACTCCTGTAAGATCAATCTTGTATCCTGAGAGGTCATATGATTTGCTGATAATTGAAGGGTTCGCTTGTGTTCCTGCAGGGATTGATTCATTAATAGAGAAGGGGATTCCCATTTTTGAGACATAAGGCATTTGATAGGAGAGCTCTGTTACCTCCCGGATAGAACTACTCAGACTGAATGATAAAGTACCTGATAATATTTTTACCATTTTAAGCTCAACTCCCTTCAGCTTATATTTTGTTTCTTCTACGAGGTTACCTAAAAGGGGAATAGCATCACCGGGATTTAATGGAGCCATATTCCCTGGCGCAAAGAATGTCTCCTGTATATTTGTGTCTGGAATTTCCACCAATGTATCGAGGCTAAGTTTGACGAGGTTGCCATCATATACAATGCTTATCGTGTTATCTGGATTCACTTGGACGAGCGAGTCTGCTGCAAAATGCTCTACTCCTAAGGTGCTTTTTAATATTGGAGCCAGGATTGCCACATCCCATGAAGGGCCCTTGTCTTTTCTGCAGGAAGGGAAAAGCGTTGCCGTGATAAAGACTATCAATAAAAGGGAATGGAGTTTCTTGTACAGCATCAAATTAATTTCTCATTTATATTCAGAACTGATATTTTTCTCCCCACGATGCTTTTAGCCTTTCTTTCATTTCTTTTTCACGCAGATTGTCACCAGGGATATAGTAACTTGTTCCGGAAAGTATTTCCGGCAAATACTCCTGTTCTGAGAAATTGGAATCATAGTTATGGGAGTATTTGTAATCTTTTCCATAGTTGAGGTCTTTCATCAGTTTTGTTGGTGCGTTTCTAATATGCAATGGGACAGAGAGCGCTCCTTTGTCTTTAACTTCAGCTTTGGCATTTTGAATCGCCTTATAACAGGCGTTGCTTTTGGGAGAAGCTGCAAGGTATATTGCCACTTGGGAAAGTATAAGCTCACATTCGGGATACCCGATTACGTTGACAGCTTGAAAACAGTTGTTGGCCATTACCATTGCAGTTGGATTTGCATTGCCAATATCTTCTGATGCGAGGATCAGCATTCTTCTGGCAATGAACTTTGGATCCTCTCCACCTTCAATCATCCTGGCCAACCAGTAAACTGCTGCATTGGGATCACTTCCGCGGATCGACTTGATAAATGCGGATATGATGTCATAATGCTGTTCCCCTGCCTTATCATATAGGGCAATGTTCTGTTGCACTTGTTCCATCACAATGTCATTGGTGATTTCTACCTTACTGTCTTTTATGGAATTTACGACCAATTCAAAGATGTTCAAAAGCTTCCGGGCATCACCACCAGACAACGTAAGCATTGCTTCATTTTCCTTGACCTTAATCTTCTTCTTTTTTAAAAGCACATCTGATTTTATTGCTTTATTGAGAAGCTTTATGAGGTCATCCTTTTCAAATGACTTCAGGATATAGATCTGGCATCTAGACAATAGAGGGGAAATAACTTCAAAAGAAGGATTTTCAGTTGTCGCACCAATTAATGTCACGATGCCCTTTTCTACAGCTCCCAGTAAAGAGTCTTGCTGTGACTTGCTAAATCGATGAATTTCATCGATAAACAAGATAGGATCTGTGCCACTAAAATTCAGTTCCCCTGCCTGTTTCTTTGCTTTTTCAATTACCTCCCGGACATCTTTAACCCCAGAATTTATTGCGCTTAGTGCATAAAAGGGCCGTTTAAGATCTTTGGCAATAATATTGGCCAGAGTCGTTTTTCCAACCCCCGGAGGGCCCCAAAAAATCATTGAAGGTAAATTCCCGGAAGAGATTGCTTTGTTAAGTACGGCTCCTTTGCCAATAAGATGTTCTTGTGCAATAAACTCATCTAAAGAATTTGGACGGAGTCTTTCCGCGAGAGGTTGGTTGCTATGCATAAGAAGAAATATAAGATGAACTAAGTTAGGAATTTATTGGCTTAGATTTCTTAAATTATTTCACCATTAATAATATACAGCAGGCCCAAATTTATAGATCAATGTATCGTTTCATGCATATCAAGAAACCCAAACAAAATATTTCCACAGTTTTTGAGGGTTGACTATATTTCGCCAAGTCCAAGCTTGTGTGGTTCTTTTTCCAGCTAAAGAAAGCAATAAATTAGGATAAGAACCCTTGCAATTTCATAGCGACACCCATATCACCTGAAACCTTCATTTTTCCGCCCATAAATGCTGACATAGGATTCAAGTCTCCAGATAGCATGGCGTTAAAATCATCAAGGTCAATATCTACCGTGCATGCAGCTTCTGTATCTTCTGATGAAATCTTGTTCTCACCTGAAGTTCCATCAATTACTATTTGGCTATCTCCAAAATTTAATTTTAGTGTTGAACCCAGCGGAGCTGCATTTTTTGCCATAGCTATTAAAGTGGAAAGTGTTTTTTCTATACTCATGGTTTGTTTGTTTTCTGCGTTAGCATTTGAATTGTTAATAATTTGTTTTTCATCATTTGTATTATGATCCTTAGGGTCATTTTTCGTTTCACTTGTTAAACTTGCTTTATCATATTGCGTTTCATCGATAACCATTTTTCCAATGATCTCTCGCATAATTTCTGATGTCCCACCACCGATAGTACCGATACGACTATCTCTGAACATCCTTGCCATTTTATACTCTTCCATATATCCATAACCACCAAAAAATTGCAGGCATTGGTACATGGTTTTATCTGAAAGCTCAGTTGCAAGCAATTTTGCCATAGAACATTCCTTAACGGCATAATGGCCATCATTATGAAGCCGGCAGCAATGATAAACGAAATATTTTGTGGCTTCAATTTCAGATGCCAATTGAGCTATTCTGTGCCGAAGCACCTGGAACTTATTTAGCGTACGGCCGAATGCTTCTCTCTCCGCCATGTATTGCAATGAATATTCAAGGGCATATTCGCATGCTGCACATGCTGCAGTAGCTCCTGCCAGCCGCTCCAGTTGGAGGCCACCCATAAGATAATAGAAACCTTGGCCTTCTTCTCCTATCAGATTTTCAACAGGCACCTTTACATTGTCATAATTAAGTTCTGCTGTGTCACTTGCGTGCCATCCCAGTTTTTCTAATTTACGTGCCGATACTCCTTCTGCATTCCGATCAATTACCAAGAGACTAACGCCGTTGATTCCAGCACTGGGGTCAGTTTTTACTACGGCAATCATGAAGTCTCCATAAACACCATTGGTGATAAATGTCTTTGCTCCATTTACTACATAATGATCTCCTTCTTTAATTGCTTTTGTTTTGATGTTGGCTGCATCTGAACCCGCCCCTGGTTCTGTAATCGCAATGGCGCATATCCATTCTCCTGAGACCGCTTTATGAAGATACTTTTCTTTTAATAAATCCGAGCCATGTTTCAAGATATAGGGTGTGGACATATATTGCATTACCGTTGGGGTAATCATAAACCCTCCGGAGTTGCATTTAGAAATCTCCTCAATAAATACTACAGAATAAAAGAAGTCAGCATCTGTACCTCCATATTTTTCAGGGAAATTCAGGCCCAGGTATCCCATTTCTCCAAATTTCTTCCAAATATCTTTTGGAATTTGACGCTGTTTCTCCCAATCGTCTATATTGGGTTTCACCTCTTTTTCAAGAAAGGCACGTAAACCCTGCCGGAACAACTCATGTTCCTCATTAAAGTAATATGATTCCATTTTATTATTTAATTGATGGTTTTACCATAATTAAAAAGTCCTGAAAATTAAGAGTTTTATCTAAAACCTGTAACTAAATGATTCTATCCTTACCCAATCCTTTAAACATTATCTTAAATACAGTTCCTTTTTGATCTCTCTGTTCTATTTCTCCATCTATTTGGCTCACTAAAATTTTAATTAGCTCCATGCCCATAGAGATCGGCTCGTCCAGAGAGATTTCGTCTTTAAGTCCAATACCATTGTCTCCTACAATCAGTTTATACCTCCTGCTTTCGGTAACATCAAAGAATATGGATATTTTACCAGCATTTTTACCTTCGAAGGCATACTTGATTGAATTTGTTACCAACTCATTAATTATTAATCCCATGGGAATAAGCGTATCTATAGACAATTTCTTTACTGAGACCTGTATATCGAGTGTTATGTGTTTATCAAGGCTATAAGCGCTTATGAGGTTATGTGATAACAGGTTAAGATATTCATTGATATCTATATGGGCCAGATCAGATGATTGGTACATTTTTTCATGAATTAAAGACATAGCTTTTATCCGGTCTTGGGATTTTTTGAACATATTTAAAACCTGCTCGTCATCTATGTAGCTGGATTGGATACTCAACAAGCTATTAATTACTTGAAGATTGTTCTTGACCCTATGGTGCACCTCCTTCAATAATAGTTCTTTTTCCTCTTTCTGTTTTTTTAGCTCTTCTGTTCTAAAAGTCACCTTCTCCTCGAGGTTTTGCCTCATTTCGTTCAACTGTTTGGTATGAACCTGAAGTATTTTATAAACGGTAAAAACAATGGAAGATATTATCAATGTATAAAACCACCATGTCTTCCAAAATGGCAGGTCAATTTCAAATTCAAAGGTTGCTGGCAGTTCACTCCAATCTCCATTTCCATCTGATGCTTTAACCATAAATGTATAAGTTCCTGGTGGTGTATTTGAGTAGGTGACCTCATTTTTGAAAGTAATTGGACTCCAGTTTTTGTCAAAGCCTTCTAGCTTAACCTGATACCTGGTATTTTCTGGTGCTTTAAGGTTAATGCCAACAAATTCGAAGGTAAGGTGATTCATTGAATAAGGTAATACCAGCTCTTTAGGAAGCTTATGCCAAAACGTGGATCCTCGGCTGTATTTTAATAAATCAGCTTCTTCCAGGAAGAGTTTTATGCCCGTGACATTGATCTTGGGGTCAATAAAATTGGTATCATCTTCACTTGGGTCATATTTTATAAGGCCTTTTACAGTACCAAAATACAGTTCGCCATTAACACTCCTGTGTACTGCCCTGGAGTTGCATTCTATACCAGTAAAACCTTCTTCCTTGCTATAGTTCTTTATTTCCTCAATTTCACCATATTCATCCAAGGTTATTTTGTCAATCCCTTTATTTGTCCCAGCCCAAATATTCCCATCCCTGTCAGCAATAAGCAGGTAAATAGTATTAGATAACAAGCCATCTTCTTCAGTAATAGCGTAAAATTCATTTCCATCATATATTTCAATGCAACGGTCAGTACCAAAGTACATGTTTCCATAACCATCTTCTGCGATTGAACCCACATAGGAATTGCAGAACCCATCTTCAATTCCAAAAGGGGTAAAAGATTTTCCGTCAAACCTATTTACTCCTGCTCCGGTGCCAAACCAAAGAATACCTTGAGAATCTTGGTACATTGAATGAATATATTCATGGTTCAAGCCATCTGATGTTGAGTAAGTTTTAAAACTGACTCCATTGTACTTGATCAAACCGTTACCATAAGTCCCAAACCATATATTCCCCTGGTTATCCTCAAGTATTGATCTAATTTGGTCACTTGGGAAGCCATTACCTTTTGTGAAATTCAGGAATCCTGTTCCATTAAATTTGCTTGCGCCATTTTCAGTTGCAAACCAAAGATTTCCTTTTGAGTCTTTTATCATTGACATAACCTTGCTTCCTCCAAGCCCATTGGTTTCGTTAAACTGCTTGACTACAGGTTTGTTCGTAATAGGGTCATTTGAATAGGAGAAGGCGCCATTTGTTGCAGTTCCAACCCAAATATTACCCTTGTCATCTTCTGTGACAGCGAAAATATCGCTTTTACCCAAGCCTAAAATATTATAGTAATAGGTAAAGGTTTCGTCAGCAAGCTTTATTGCTCCTGCTCCACTGCTGCCAAACCATATACTTCCTGATCTATCCTGGCATATTGACAAGATTACATCACTTGCGAGCCCATTACGGTATTTATAATTCTTGAGTTTTTCGTCTTTATATTTATATACGCCCCGGCCATTGGTTGTTAGCCACATTATGCCTTTATTATCTGAAAGTATATTGGTAACGGTTATATTTTCAAGCCCTGTTCCTTGGCCTACCTGTATAAAGCCTAATTCTTTGGTTTCATTTTTTGGATCTATTAGGATGATAGCCCCTTTTCTTTCAAACCCAATCCAGTATCTTCCTTGGGTATCTTCTGCTATTGAAGTTACATTGCTGTAGGGTAAGCCTTCATTAAGGCCAATATTTTCTATAGAACCAGATCTAAAGATACTAATGCCATTATCTGTTCCAATCCAGACCTTTCCTTTTGAATCGGTAAAAAGACAATTGATGCTATTGTTAATTAGCCCATTTTCCTTAGTTAAATGGGAAAATTCAAAATTTGAGGTTATTATCGTAATACCTTCTTCAGAGCCAACCCATAAGCTGTTTTCTGACCCTGACATTATGGTGGTTGTTGCGTCTGATATTAGTCCCTCTTTCTTAGTATAGTTCTGGAATTTTTTTCCATTAAACCTTGAAACACCACCCCAAGAAGCTCCAAACCATATATTCCCATTGGCATCTTCAGCAATAGAGGTAACAATAGGTCCGCAAATTCCATCATTTTCACTGTATTGCGTGAAATTATATCCATCAAACTTGCAGATTCCTCCACCGGCGGTTCCAAGCCACAGGTATCCTCGGCTATCTTCTATGATGGTATTTACCTGAGATTGAGAAAGGCCTTCATTAACAGAGAAGGCTTCAAAGTTGTATTGTTGTGCAAATGCAGTGGACAATAGATACCAAAAGGAAATAAATAGAATATTTAAATGCTTGGCCTTCAATTATTTAAAAGGTATTAAAAATACTATGACAATACTACAAAAACTATTGCGTAATTAAGATAGGAATTAGATTAATGGCTATGAATAATATACAAAGAAAGACGAAAAAACACTTCTTGTGAAGTTCTTATTAAGAAAATGCATACCTTAGATTTTATATAAAAAAAAATTGAGCATGCCTGATAAACCCAAAGGAGCCTTAACGATCCAGGTACTAGCGATGCCAGCTGATACCAATCCTGCTGGAGATATTTTTGGTGGTTGGCTATTAAGCCAGATGGATATTGCCGGAGGGGTATTTTGCAGAAAGATTGCAAAGGGCAGGGTTGTAACAGTTGCCCTTGAGGAAACAACTTTTAACCATCCTGTTTTTATTGGTGATACCCTTTGCTGTTATGTTTCTTTAGTGAGGCAAGGCAGAACTTCCTTGACTGTGCGCATAGAAGCTTGGGTTAATCGAGAATATGAAAGAGATGGTAGCATGAAGGTGACCGAGGGTTTGTATACCTATGTAAAAGTGGATGATGAAAGACGACCTATATTAATTCCAGCTTAGAGGCAATATTCATAAATTGCTTTTTACATAAGTTTGGTGGATCTTAAAGCGGGCGATATCTATCAATTATGCAACGACAAACAAAGTACCAAATCTATTTGCATTTGATAATTGTTTTGCTGGGATTCACAGGAATCTTAGGCAAGCTGATATCGATAGAAGCAGAACCATTGGTATGGTTTAGGATGCTGATTGCTTTGGCAGGTTTGCTTCTATATTTATGGGTTCGTAGAATTGGCATGGGCTTACCCATTGTTGAGGCATTTAAAATTTTAGCTACTGGCTTGATTACAGCTGCACACTGGATCACCTTCTTTATGTCAATTAAGGTTGCCAATGTTTCTGTTGCACTGATCTGTTTTGCTTCAACAACCTTTTTTATGGCTTTTTTGGAGCCTTTGTTCTTTAAGAGGAAGCTGATTTTTTATGAACTTATTCTTGGCTTGGTAGTAATCGCTGGTTTATATTTTATCTTTGAATTAGAAACAGGGTACCAGCTGGGTATTCTTTACGGTGTATTTTCTGCTTTTCTTGGCTCCTTATTTATGGTTATCAATGGTAAGCTAATTAGAAGGCATCATGCTGTTGTTATCTCGGCATATGAAATGCTTGGCGGTTTTTTAGGGCTTACATTCTTCCTGTATATGTCTGGAGCACTAGAACTGTCAATGTTAAAGATTTCAACAAGTGATTTTATCTACCTTCTGATTCTTGGACTTGTCTGCACTTCTTTTGCCTTTGTTGTAAATGTTGCATTATTGAAGGAGGTGTCGCCATTTTCAGTATCAATTAGTTTTAACCTTGAGCCAATTTATGCTATTATCCTAGCGTTATTGTTTTTTGGTTCGTCAGAATTCATGAAACCGGGGTTTTATTTTGGGTCATTGATAATTATCGGTTCAATAATTTTAAATGGATATTTGAAAAATAAAAAAAGGATGAAGGTTTAATGGTGAAAAGAACAGGTGGTATTACTTTAGGGGCAAAGCTCTTTGTTGGTATGATAATGCTTGCATTCTTCCTATTGGTAGGCTTGGGTATTTATAGGGTTAAACAGGACCCTGCGGTTTTGAGCTATTTGAAAAAAGTGCGTGATTATTTAGGCGTATATATTTCGCTTCCTAAAGCAAGTGGTGGAAGCGGATTAAAAAATACTGAAATCAATTATAGCAAAGATGTGGATCTTATTGCTGAAAAATATGATTTGCCTGCCGCCTATTTAAAGGCACTGATTGTTTTAGAATGCTCTGGAGTTAAGCCCGTAAAACCCAGACTTGAAAAGCATGTGTTTAAAAAATTGAAAAGGGTTAGAGAGAAGGAGGGCAGGAAGTATGAGGTGCTAACGCATGAACAAATTAAAGATGCATCAGATGCGGCTTTAGAGAATTTAGCAAGATCCTGGGGTCCTTTCCAATTGATGGGGTATAAATGCCTTCAGCTAGGTGTGAAAGTAAATGATATTAGGGGAGAAAATGCTTTGGATTGGGGTGCAAAGTGGATCGATATGGAATATGGCAATTTGCTTAGAAAAGGCAGGTTTCGTGATGCCTTTCATTATCATAATACAGGCAGGGTTTATCCATCAAATGGAATACCCAAAACTCATGATCCAAATTATGTGGCACATGGCTTAGACTATATGGAGTTTTTCCAAGGGAAATGAGATGCCTGTTGATGGCGGCAATTATTTCAAGACTGTTACATGTCCAATTGCCTGGTGCAAGACTCTATATTCATCTCTATATATAGTCATCCAAACATAGACATCCATTTGTTCTTTGCCATACTCGGAGTGATCAGTGCCATCCCAAGGAATTCCCCTGTTGGTATAATAGATCTCTTCTCCCCAACGATTAAAGATCCATAACTCAAGCCTTGAATAGTCCAGGCGATATCCTATAGGGATGAAACCATCATTAAGACCACTTCCATTGGGTGTGAATGTGTTTGGGACAAACATGATAAAGTCTCCTTTGATGCTAACGACCTTAGTAATACTGTCAAGACAGCCATATTCTGTATTGACCCATAAATGAACATTATAAGTTCCGGTGTCATCTGTAGGAAAAGTGAAGCTTGGATTCTCAATCGTGTCGGCCCCCAAGGTGTCAAACTGCCATATCCAGGATGCTGAATAGGAGCTTTGGTCATAAAAATAGATGGTTGGTGAAATAGTGGTTCCTGACCAGGGCTCTGCAGAGAAGTTGGCATTGGGATTGGGATATACATTAATGTATCCTAGCATGGTTATTGAATTCTTGCAGCCATTGGTATCCGTGACCAGCAAGGTTATATCATAAGAACCGAAATTGTCGTAGTTATGTAAGAAAGGGATATTGCTATTGCTGGATCCATTGCCAAGATCCCATGAGCTGGCAACAATGTTGGGAGAGGTATTGGTAAAGAGAACTTCCAAGGGTTCGCAACCATCTATAATATCAGAAGTAAAATCTACTATTGGGACCTTATTGACCTCAACAATGTGCATAACATTATACAGGCATCCATTTGCATCTGTAATGGTTGCACTGTAAGTGGTGGCAGAATCAGGGGAGAAAATATTTGATGCTGTGGCATTGCCACTGGGTGTCCAATTAAAAGAATAAGCCGGTGTTCCTCCTGAGGGGGTAATTGATATTGTGGCCCTGTCCCCTTCACAGATTGTGTCCAGGCCGCTAATGGTAGCCACTAAAGTTGGAGGAGCAATTAAGTCCACTTGGGTTGTAAGTATACATCCATTAGCATCCGTGGCAATCATTGTATAAGTTCCATCCGGCAACCCTGATAGAGCGTTACTAGTGTTTCCACTGGGATTCCATAGATAGGTATAGGGGCCAACACCATTTGTTACTATAATAGTTATGTTTCCATCACTTGAAGTGTCGCAAGATGGATCTGTTGATGTAATATTCGCAAGCATGGCTAAAGGAGCGTTAATGGTAAGTGTATCCGTACTTGTACATCCAATTGAATCTGATACCAGTACCGTGTATAAGATACCGCCACTTAAATTAGTTCCCGTTTGCCCATTTCCGCCAGAAGGCGACCACTGGTATGTGTAGCCTCCTAATCCTCCTATAACATTCACTGAAGCATCTCCATCAGAAGTATTAAAACAGGAAGGAGGTGTTGAGCCACTTATGGTGGCTATAAGTGGGGGGGGTGCAACTAGGGTGATGATATCTGCACTGGTACATCCATTGGCATCCGTAACTACTACACTATAAAATACCCCACCGCTTAGTCCTGTTCCCACCGAACCATTTCCACCTGAGGGCGACCAGGAATAGGTATAAACCCCTGTTCCTCCAGATGCTGAAACTGTTGCGCTGCCATCTGTAGAAGTGCCACAAGAAGGGTTAATAGAATCTGTAATATTAGCAAGTAGAGGGGGAGGGGTGTTTAGCGTAACAGATACACTGCTTAAACAACCACTAGAGTCTGTGACATTTACGGTATATAGAATGCCACCACTTAGATTGGACCCTATATTGCCAGTGCCTCCTGAAGGTGACCATAAATAGGTATAGGCTCCAGTTCCCCCACTTACTGAAACCGTTGCTGAACCATCATTGCTTGTGGTACATTTTGGGTCATCTGTAGCAATGATGACGCTTACAAGTGGCTGGGGAGAAACAAGTGTTGTGCTATCAGTGGCAGTACATCCATTTAAATCTGTAACAATAACAATATAGGGAACTCCGCCGCTGAGTCCGGTTTCATATGCACTGGTTCCACCTGAGGGTGACCAGGAATAGGTATAGGCTCCTGTGCCTCCACTAGGTGTTACCAATGCTGTTCCATCATTCGACGTATCACAGGATGGATTGCTCATATATGTGATAGAAGCTGAAAGAGGCAAAGGATCTTGTAATGTAATGGTATCTGTGCTAAAACAGCCAGCCGAATCCGTAATTGTAATGGTATAGGTTATCCCTCCACTTAAGCCTGTGCCTGTTGTGGTATTTCCCCCTGATGGAGCCCATGAATAAGTGTATGGCGCAGTTCCGCCGATTCCTATAGCCATGGCGGTTCCATCACTTGCTCCTGCACAGCTGGGATTTGTGGCTGTGGGAATATCTGCAAAGACAAACTGCGTGTTAAAGTAAAATGGTATTGAGCAAGTATTGCTCGTAGCATCGATAATGGTAACAGTATAATTCGTTCCAGCGCATAAACTAGTTCCAGTACTGCTTGTTCCTCCTGAAGGAGCCCATATGTAAGTATATGGAGGCACTCCATTAATTATTCCGACTGAGGCAGAGCCGTCACATCCAATATTACATGAGGGGTCTGTAACTGAATCGATGTATGGTCCGGAAAAGATTACATTAGTAGTATCTATTTCAATTACGGTGGATCCATCACAATTGGTATAGGTTGCTTTCACTATATATGATGAATTGCCCAAAGGACAAACATTGAATGGATTGCCTGTGCCAATCATATTATTGTTGGTGTCGTACCAATCAATCTGATAATTAGGAGGTCCATTAGGAGTAAATCTCCAGGCCTCATTATAAGCAGACCAGTTTCCTGTATTCCTTCCAGGTGGGGTTACCCCAGCCGATCCATTGGCATTCTGAATCCCTATTACTGCATTGCCGGAATTCCAAAAATTACAGGTGGGCTTACTGCTAATATAGACTTCAATGACATTGGTCGTTTCATATAGAACAATTTGCTGTGTTGATGTTAAGTTGTTGCAGCTGTATTGTGGAACGTCATAGTAGTTAATAACAACGGTACGACAAGGTGGGGACCCTAATACAGCAAAGTTAATATCATTCCCAGCCCCTGTCCAAAATACAGATGGGTCAATGTCATGATAGGCACCATTGATAGAATTATTATATATCCCGGCTGAGGGGGGGCCAGGCGTTGGGATGGAAGCAGTATAAAGCCATTCACACCAGGTGTTGGCCATGGTGATATTAAATGATATCAGGCCATTTGCGCCAATTATTAGTTGGTTGTAGGTATTCCCATAAAAACAAAAATTAAAAGGTAAATTGACAATATTTGACCATTGGTCATCGATTCCAATAAAGATTGAAGTACCTCCCGTAAATGAAAATGGGGGACTATAAGGTACAGAAGAAACAGAATAGGAAGTGGTAGCACCGGTTTCAAGGAGAGAGGCTGTTAAGTCGGTACATGTTGCCCCACACGGAAGGGTTGTGTCGGGCCCAGCAGTTACATTAGGACAGCCAGGCGCCTGGCCAGAAATACTGCTAATGGTCAGGAAAAATAAAACACCTATTGTCGTAATAAATTTCCAGCTTGAGAACGACATAATTTAACTTAATGTAAATTTATCTGAGATACGATGAACAAGTGTATTTCGTTACTCAGCGCGTAAGCATCTGGCTATATAAAGCTCCTAATCAAATACAATAAACACAGGCATTTCCACAATTTCTTTCTTGTCTGAAATCTCTACTTTTTGAAGAACTGCGACCTCTCCGGAACCAGATTGCATCGTTGAATCCTTTGAATAGGTGTAAATGGTATACTCACCCACGTTAAGATATTTAAACTCGAAAACGCCATCATATGAGGCCTCTACCTGATCACTTTGGCTATTGTCATCCCCATAGATAATATATACATCTCTGTCTGCTCCTGGATAGGTAGAATTAAGGTTGCTGAAATCTGCATTATATTCCATCACCATAATAGACCCTTTAATGGTTGCTTTTCCACCTTCACCCGCTTCTTTCTTGCAGGCTATTGTTAAAGAGAAAAGGCCAACAAGGAATATGCTTAGTGTTTTGTTCATCTTATCATTTTATAATTGCGATCGCCAATTTAATACTTTTTCTGCAAATAGGTGCCGGTACATAGATTTCAATGCATGAATTTATGGCACATAAAATAATAGGAGGCCAATTTTATATTACGCCCTGCTTAGGGTATTTGCCTCTCTTTGTTTTGAAAAAGGCCTTCATCGTCTCTATGTCGGCATCTATATCGCCTTTGGGGATAATGATAGGCCCGAGGCCCACTTCTTTATCTACATAATCGACAAATGCAGTAAGAATAGGAATATTTGCTTCCATGGCGATATAGTAAAATCCTTTCTTCCACTTTGGGTTATATTTCCTGGTTCCTTCAGGTGTGATCCCCAGAAAAAAGGAATCATGTTCCTTGAATATTTGAACTACTTCCCCCACAGTGCCTTTTGCTCCTGAACGATCTAGAGGGACCCCACCAAAGAATTTTATAATTGATCCCAGCGGAAAGAAGAAAACCTCTTTTTTAACGAGAAATTTCATCTCTATGCCCCAGATATTTGTAGCACAGACACCTAGAATGCCATCCCAATTAGAGGTATGGGGAGCACCTAGAAAAATACATTTTTTTATTTCATTCGGAAGCTCTCCTACTACTTTCCAGCCTGTGACCCATATCAAAAATTTATAAAACCACTTCATTTTAAACCCTTCATCTGTAAAGCAAATTACAGTACTTAATTTGATATTTCTTATGATTTAGATAAAGGCCTATATAATATAGACACTCATTAATATTTCTATCATTAGAAATGTTTGAATGCAAAGGAAAGGAATTTACAATGATTTTATACCACATATTCTCAACAGTTGAAATCACCGTGATCTTTTTTGAAATTAGCGCAATGGTTAGAAATTCCTGTAATTTCCATACTTGTTTTTAGCTTGTCAACAATACCCAATTGTGCTTATGGTTGCAGCAATGTACGAGCAAGCCAACCCAAGGTTTCAATCGTTAAAAATCTGTTATTGTTTTATGATAAACAAATAAAAACTAAGATATAAAATTTATATAAATACCAGAAAACCAGAGTATAGAAACTGTTTATATAATGTATAGATACATATATTCTTATACAATGTTCTGCTGCAATAGGAATGCCTGTTATTTCAATGCGATACAAAACCGGAGTGCAGTTTTAGGTATGCATTTACCCACCCAGGTTTTACCCCTTTTTGGGTTTATTGTACGATCATGTTTTGTGAAAGTGATTGGCTCTCATTGTGAGCTTTCACAGTGTAAACTCCAGCAGCCCATTCAGAGACATCCAGAGGTATTCCGTCACCATTCAAATTAACAGGCTTCTGTAGGATAAGCCTGCCGGCCTGATCCACAATTTCCAAGTCATAAACAAGGATCTTGCCAGCTCCGTTTACCTTGATCAGAACCTGGGTCCCTGATGGATTTGGATAAATATGCAATTGCGCTGTCTCTGTTAAAAGATCCTCGGTATTCAATGGTGTTGGACTGACATTAATATAGGCTGCATCGCTATGCTGTATACCTGCCAGGACACATAGGTTTGCAATTACAGCCTTCACATTGTTACCCATAAAACTGAAGTTCAGGCTGTCCGCCACATCATTAGCGGTATGGTAATTCTGATTTCTGAAATTGGCACCATCTGTGAGCAGCAGCGCTTCGATACCTACATCCCAGAAATGAGCGTGGTCGCTTCTTCGTAAATCTGCTGTCGCTGCACCATTTCCCGGAGTGATCAGGCTGATTATCCTGAGCCCCGGTACAAAGATCCTGGAAATACTATCGTACTGGCCGGTAAGCCATATAGCGGAGTCGCTGCCAACATTGGTGATAAAGTCACCTGCATTGTTGTGGGCTGCCAGGGAATCTGCTGCATCTGGAAAGATGAGATTAAATCCAGTCGGTAGCTGTTGGGAGTTGGGCCGTTCCGTATAATAGCCTATCATCTCGTAGTTAAATACGCCGGCTATCTCTTCCCAAGGCTTTATGCCACCGTTGTAAACATAGTTTTCGCTGCCTATCAAGCCGTCCTCTTCCATATCGAAGCCGATGAAACGGATGCTCTTCCTGAAATTATAGGGCGCCAATATCCTTGCTACTTCAAGAAACCCCACCACTCCGGAGCCATTGTCATCTGCTCCTGGTCCTGCCGATACGCCGTCATAATGTGCATCATTGATAAAAGTAATGTCGTCTTCCACTACTCCGGGCTTGCGCCCAATTACATTACAGCCACTGTCTCCCATAAAGACAAAGGCCTGCGTAGCAACATCAAAACCATATGCATTAAAACGAGCTGTAATGGTATCCTTGGTGGCATTGAGGAGAGGCAGGCCAGTGCCGTGATCTCTGACACCAGCAGACATCCATTGTAGGTCCTGATACAGGTTCATGGTATCAACCTGGTCAACGATGGACTGGATATCTATCTGGTACTGATCATCAGCTGTGACCCTTATCCGGTAATTCAGGATGTCTGGGTGGGCTATACCATAATTCCAGATGATCTCTTTATCCGTGCCAGCCGCAACAGGATAGCCAATATCTCCGTTTGCTCCACTGGTATTGACCGAGAATACGGTGTCGTTTAAGGAGACTCCCAGGAAAATTTCCACATCTTCTCCTTCGTTATCCGAAACGTGGTAGTAAACATGCAAGACATTGTTTGACACATCTGCCCAGGCGTAAAGCCCAGAGATCACTGGTGCTTGATTCTGTGAATATCCAATTACTGCATGGAGCAGAAGTATCAGCACCAACATATGCTTTAGGTTCTTCATCTGACTTTTGATTTTAGGATAATTAAAGGTATGAAAATTGTTTGTGAACCAAGCATTACCAGTCTTCTGTAACTTTCTCTTGTTTTGCTATTGCTGCTTTAAGCAGGCTAATCAGTTTATTGATCTCCTCATCTGTTTGTACCAGGTAGCTTGCTGTCGCGTAGCTGTATTGTTTTTTATTCGCGTCGATCCACTGTTCTATGCCCTGGTAAGATGTTGCTTTATAGATTATATCAGTAAGTAAATAACGATACCGGCCTTCCTTAAACTGTACGGTAAGCAAGTACTCAATCGTATGTGCCCTGGTTTTGGTGCCCTTCTTGGGATCTATATAATAAATGTAATAGCGGGCCTTGGCCTTAAGACTACCCTTTTCCCTGTCCTTTTCCCGGATCACATTAGATGGACTTTTATAATACTTTGTAGCCCAGGCCAGCGCCTTTTCAAACAGAACATCCTTTGAACCCTCCTGCTCTACCACTCCTTGATAGACGACCTTCTTTGTTCCCTCATCAATGATAAAAGCTGGGATCTCAACCACAGGGTCTTTCTTTTTTTGAGCACAGCAAGTGTTTATTGTGGCAAGCATTGCTATTGCGAGGAAGGATGTTTTAATAAGGTTTTGCATGATTTGGCATTGAATATTTGTATATATGCTCGGATGATTACAAATCTAACATATTGTCGCTAAGTTGCAAAAAGGCCATAGCAGGCAGTATGTTGTTTTTGGAACTTCAGGCTCTTCCGACATAGATGGTAAATGCTGATTGATCACATTCCTTTTGTTAATTTCTGATAATAAAACTAACCGGGATGTAGTTATTGTTTTTATGACTAATATTGAAGGAATGGGATCTTACATTTATCAGATCATTGTTGTAATTACACTTTTCTTTTCAGCTCAGGTCAACCAGCTCCTTGGTCAGGATACGACATTAGTTGAGGTTTTCTTCTTAACCGACAAAAACACCCTGTCTTTAAATGAACAGGAAAAACTGAGTAAGTATCTAAAAACATTTGAAGCAAAATCTCTTGGTGAGGTCCGAATTACAGCCTATTGCGATGATCGGGGTAGCTATGATCATAATATGCACTTATCAGAGAGAAGAGCTCACTACATCAAAGACTTGTTGGAAGGCTCAAATATTGAGGAAGACATTGTTACTAAATTGGAAGGAAAAGGAGAATTAGAAATTGACAGCTCTAAGCCCAATATAGCCCAACAAAGGACATCAAACAGAAGAGCCTCGATAGTTTTTTATTTTCTGGAAGATGAATCCCCTGTAAACACAAGTTTTAGTGATGATCTTAAGGTTGGAGACAAGATATTATTAGAAAATATCTTATTTGTAGGTGGGCGTCGCCAACTGTTGCCTGAGTCCTTTCCTGCACTTGAAAGCTTAGCTGCAACATTGCAGGAATTTTCAAAATACCAATTTGTAATCCAGGGACATGTATGTTGTAGTCCGCCCAACATAGATGGCGCTGACCAAGAGACAGGCCTGAATAACCTGTCATTGGTAAGGTCTAAGGTCATTTATGATTATCTGATTGATAATGGCATCTCTGCCAGTCGATTAACATATGAAGGATTAAAAGGTGATTACCCAACCGGAAATGGAGACAAATTTGACAGAAGGGTTGAATTAAAAATAAGTGCCATTCATTAGCGCATTATTATCTTCAGATAATAAGCAATTTCCCAAAAACCCCAATGCAATTGGGACTAGGGTTTAGCATACTTTGGTTGAGATAGTGCCATGAGGAAATTCGTATATTTGGAGGAAGTATCCTGTATGGAATATCATCAGGAATAGTTAAATGAATGAAAGAGAATTACATAACAGAAAAGGGGGCTGATATAAGTGCCGAGGGCCTTTATCGCTATTCCTTGTGGAGACTATGGGATAAAGAGAAGCCTGCTGTACTTTTCATTGGCCTGAATCCTTCCACGGCAGATGCCACAGATGATGATCCAACCATCCGCAGGTGCCTTGGCTTTGCCAGGAGCTGGGGTTTCGGGAGCCTCTATATGGGCAACCTCTTTGCTTTTCGTGCCACCGACCCAATGGAGCTGTATGAGGCTACTGACCCTGTTGGGCCTGATAATGACAAATGGCTTTCAGAATTGTCTGCAAAGTGCCAGAAGGTGGTCTTTGCATGGGGAGCAAAAGGACAGCTGTTGGGCAGAGACAAAACGCTTGCATCTGCTTTTCCAGAGGCTTACTGTATCAGGAGAACAAAAGAGGGCCATCCCAGCCATCCCCTGTATCTTAAGGCTGATCTAAGGCTGATGCGCTATAAGAGATAAACCTATTCTTTTACCACCCTCTGGGCATCCACCTTTCCTTGGTAGCCGGTATTTTTTAGCAAGTAGATGCCAGCGGCAGCGTTGGAGAGGTCCAGGGTTGAAGATAGGGTAGTGGCAACGAGATCGCCATAGATGTTATACACGGTTGTGGTGCCGGCTAGCCCCTCTATGGTGAGGAGGCCTGTAGTGGGGTTGGGGTGGATATGGATATTATTTTCTTTTAAATCATCAATACCAATTGTTCCACCGGTACAAAAAATATGGTCTTCCATCAATAATGTGTCTGTGCAACCTGTAAAAGTATCCTCAGCAATGAGTGTTATATCGTAGTAGCCATTGTATAGATATTCATGATAAAGGCTAGTGTCGTTATTCTGCTCTGTCGTGCCATCACCAAAATACCAGGTGTAATTATAGCTGTTAAGGTTGGGGGTGGTATTGGTAAATTGAACGCCAAAAGGCGGTGAGAAGAAGAATTGCTTGTTAACAATAAACGCCAAGCTGAAATCAACAGGGGCAGCGCTTATAGGCACTGTAATCGAATCTGCACAAAACAAACCCTTGTTTACGATCAAGGTAACGTCGTACGAACCAGAATCAGAATAGGTATAGATGGGATTTGCCTGGGTGCTTGTGTCTGAAGCAGTATTTGGCACCCCAAAGTCCCAGTAATAATCGGTGCCATGCCAGCTGGTGTTGTTGAATTCAATGGTATTTCCACAGACTGTATTGATAGTAAAACCCGCAGTAACATCATCCACACAACCAGCTACATTAAATTGAAAGTCCCGCATATTGGTGGACAACAGCACGCCATTACGGTATTCGGAGACACAGATACCTACCACGTATTTTCCCAATAGCTCAGGCGTACCTGTTAGCCAACCGGTCTGTGGATCAATTTGGAAGGGATCCGTTGGCGCATAAATAGGATAGGCTGCATTGTATGGACTCACATAATTCACATCAACATTACTGGAAGGTGGGCCAGATGGGTTAGGGATTATGCCCCAGATTCCATTGTCATAATCTTGTGGTGTGCAAAAAGAATAAACCAATGAATCCCCATCCGGATCAGTAGCTGAATGGTCGTACTCAAATGGCACATCCAAACAGATGATTGTCGGAGGTGGGTTGTTATAATAAGGAGCGCTGTTATAAGCTGCTTGTGCCGGATCTGGAATAGTAATATCCCAACCAGCTCCTTGGCCAGTTGAATTAGACATGTTCACGATACCCTGGTTCCGACAACATCTTTGATAGGTCAATGTATATCTGCCAGGAGGCAAAATATAATATTCTGTATAAACAGCCTCCTGCACACAAATGTCTACAGGCGCATATAAGCAGACATTATAGGTGTTGTTTTCTAGCGTATCATCAGGGGGCAGCACCATTCCAAATTGTACCCTCAGAATCTCCAAGGAGTCATACACTGAAACATAAATAGGATCATCATAGGGGGGGACACCGGAATAGCAATCCCTGTATAGCTTTACCGTAAAGCGATAAAAATTAATGGATGAATCCATGCATTCATAGAACATTTCACCTCCGATAATATGGGTTGAATAGGTTGGATTGATGAAAGATGATGACAAAGAAATGGTTATCAATACAATAATATATCGCAATGATTTCATATGCTTTAATATTTATTTAGGTTATGCACGTCAGTTTAAGGTGAATTACGATTTTCCAGAGAAATTGTTACAGGCAAAAGGATCCAGTGCCTACCTACTCCTTTAATATCTTAACCACATAAACCTTCCTTTGATCATCAATAACCCTGACAAAGTAAATGCCAGCGGCAGCGTTGGAGATATCCAGGGTTGAAGCTAGGGTAGTGGCAACAAGCTCCCCATAGATGTTATACACTTCTGTGGTACCGGCTACCCCCTCTATGGTGAGGATGCCCGTGGTGGGGTTGGGATATATATCTAATTGATCAGTAAGCTCAATTTTATCAATGCCCATAACAGGAGAATCTACATAAATAGTTTCATTAGTAATACATCCATTGGCATCCGTAACCGAAACATTGTAAAACCCAATGCAAAGGTCAGTGGCAGTTTCGGTAGTTTGGCTCATAGGGTCAGACCATGAATAAGCATATGGTGCTGTGCCTCCGCCTGGGTTTGCTGATGCTGTTCCATCACAAATGCTGCTGCTGGTAACATTAACATAGCTCATGGCTAATACAAGGGCTTCGGCCGGTTCATCAATAGTTAAGGTTTCTGAAACAATACAACCTGAAGCATCAGTAACTATTATGATATAGGTACCTGCTGCTAACCCTGTAGCAGTAACATTCGTTTGGGCCAAAGGGTCATTCCATTGGTAGGTATAGGGCGGCAAACCTCCTGTAGCCAGGGCCGTAGCCAAGCCATCACTGCTTCCTTTACAGAATGCATCTTGTTTGCTGGTAGTTAGGGTAGGTGCTC
>JYMV01026308.1_pt1 | contig 40766 bp, 39 predicted proteins | sample 338911 | NCBI WGS metagenome assembly JYMV01 (sample SAMN03354496, study PRJNA234377) | hydrothermal vent metagenome | biome: Deep sea; feature: Hydrothermal plumes at the Eastern Lau Spreading Center, Western Pacific Ocean; material: Seawater | place: Tonga | collected 2009 | depth 2000 m m | reverse complement strand
ATTGACTCTTTCATTTGCGACCATCGGTTTTCTTTCCAAACTTCTTGCAGAAGATATCGAAAGTATTGACAAAAGCCAGGCTGAAGCTGTTCAGGCAACAGGCTCCGCCTGGTGGCAGTGGCTCAATTATGGGATTCAGCCGCAGGTAATGCCGCGTTTGATTGGGCTTTCGCTGTACCGGCTGGATATCAATTTTCGTGAATCTGCGGTTGTCGGACTTGTTGGTGCAGGAGGAATCGGCGCGACACTCAATACCGCATTTGACCGTTACGAATACGACACTGCTGCCGCCATTCTTATTTTGATCATAGGTATTGTCATGCTTTCAGAATATATTTCCGGATATATCCGGGCAGGAGTGCAGTGATGACAGAAAACCCTGCTTCCGGAGTAAAAGTCTGGCAATACAGAAGCCGCAACAAACAACTCCTTTCCTGGTTTATCTGGCTGATTGGTACTGCGCTTTTTATGTACTGCTGGCAAAGGGTTTCTGAAAGCACAACCTGGTTTTTTGTCTGGGATGCACCAAGAATTGCGGCTGACATAGGTTCACGCATGATGCCGCCGCGCTGGAGTTACATCAATGAATTGTGGGAACCGCTCTGGGACACCCTCAACATTGCCACCATCGGTACAATGATGGCAATCGTAATGGCTTTACCGGTAGCTTTCCTGGCAGCACGAAACACAACACCCAGTACAAAATTCGTGCGACCGATTGCTCTCCTGATCATAGTTTCTTCACGCTCAATCAACTCTTTGATTTGGTCACTATTGCTGGTTTCTATCATCGGTCCAGGAGTGGTCGCGGGAATCGTGGCCATAAGTTTTCGCTCAATCGGTTTCATTGCCAAACTGCTTTATGAGGCAATTGAAGAAATCGACAAAAATCAGGTGGAAGCAATTTCCGCTACCGGAGCCAATGGTTTGCAGACCCTCGTTTTCGGAATTGTACCACAAATACTTCCAGCCTTTGCGGGCATCAGTGTTTTCCGCTGGGACATCAACATCCGTGAATCCACAGTTCTGGGCCTCGTTGGCGCAGGTGGAATCGGTTTACAACTGAACGCCTCACTTAATGTCCTTGCCTGGCCTCAAGTCACACTTATTTTGATTCTCATTCTAATGGCTGTCATCTTCAGCGAATGGATCTCCGCCAAGGTACGTCACGCCATTATTTGAGGAGCGTGTTGTCATGCAGCCTCTTGCTGATTTTCCCCAAAATGCTCTACGCAAAATTCGGTTTGTCCTGACCGATATTGACGATACACTCACCGAAAAAGGCCGGCTTCCTGCCGCAAGTTATCTGGCACTGGAAAGACTTCAGCAGTTCGGAATAAAAGTCATTCCCATTACCGGACGCCCTGCGGGCTGGTGTGACCATATTGCCCGTATGTGGCCGGTTGATGGCGTCGTTGGTGAAAACGGTGCCTTTTACTTTGTTTATGATTCCGGCAGACGAAAAATGAAACGACGCTTCTGGAAAACTGAAAATGAAAGAACAACAGACCGGGAAAAACTTGGTAAACTCCGCAAGAGAATTTTATCAACAGTTAAAGGCAGCGCCGTTGCGTCTGATCAAGCATACCGTGAAGCAGACCTGGCGATTGATTTTTGTGAGGATGTTCCGCAACTTTCAAAATCTGCGGTGCAAAAAATTGTAAAGCTCTTTGAACAGGCCGGCGCGGTTGCAAAAGTCAGTTCGATTCACGTCAACGGCTGGTTTGGAAATTATGACAAACTTAACATGAGCAGAATTTTACTTGAGGAAGTATTTAATACAGACATTGATCAGGCACAGGATCAAATCGTCTTTTGTGGAGACTCCCCAAATGACACGCCCATGTTTGGCTTTTTTGAAAATTCGGTTGGCGTTGCCAACGTTTTGGATTACACCGATGAATTGGAACAGCAACCACACTGGTTGACTACCAAACGCGCCGCCGCCGGCTTTGTGGAACTTGCTGAAATCCTCCTGGATGCTCATTCTGCTGCCAGCTGATTTTTCAGTAATTTTTATGGCGATACCGGGTATGTTGAATGATGGCATTGAAGTTTAACGGTAGCCCAGCTCTCAACTCCCTCATGTTTAACGCTAGCCCTTGCCTTCTTTCCGAGGCTACCGTGTTACATTCCCCAGAGCAGTGTCCAGGGGCTACCTCGTTTCTTAAACAGTTTTTCCTTTTCGTTCCATGCGCAGAGTGAGTCATTTTTTTGTTTCCAGTTGAAGTATTTTGAAACTTATTTTAGCAACAGATTACTAAACACTAGATTGACAAACTAAGTGCAGCTGTTGTATCATTTTCTCTAAAATAACTGAGAAATCAATTTCTGTTTGCCGAAACTTGGTACATACTTTGTTTCAGCTAAAACCGCTTCATTTACCTCCAGCAATATCAAAGTTAATACCAACCGGAATTATCAATTTAGTACATATTTACTTCCATAATGAAACAGCAGCAATTTTTAAATTTAGCAACCGCAGAAGAAGCCGAAAAGCGTTTTTGGGAAGCCGTTAAACCTAAACCTTTGGGAGAAGAATTGGTGCTGCTGGAAAATGCTCGTGGCCGAATTTTAGCAGTTGACGTCTTGGCGCGGCACAACGTCCCTTATTTTGACAGAAGTAATTTCGACGGCTTTGCACTGCGTGCAGAAGATACTTTTGGTGCACAGGAAACAGCTCCGGTTTTGCTGACATTGAATCCGGAAGTTCTGTCCTCCGGAGTGGTGCCGCAAGAAGAGGTTGCTCGGGGAACAGCGACCACAATTGCGACCGGGGGAGTGCTTCCCCGCGGCGCCGACGGAATAGTGATGATTGAAAATACTTTACCGGTTGAAACCACTGATTCCGGAGTGAACAGGATTAAAGTTTTGAAACCGATTGTTCCAAACTCCGGAGTATCACTAGCGGGTTCCGATATTGGAGTTGGGGAGGTGGTGTTACGTATTGGCGACTGTCTGGGTTATCGTGAAACCGGAACTTTGGCCGCATTGGGAGAAGCAAAAGTTTCGGTTTGGAGATATCCCAAAGTAGCTGTGATTTCCACCGGAGATGAACTGATTGCACCCGGAGAGGAGATGGAACTGGGTAAAGTTTATGACTCTAACTCAACCGTCCTTGCGCATGCTGTGGAAGAACTGGGATGTGAACCCACACGCTTCAGCATTGTTCCGGATAACGAAAATCAACTGGAAACGGTGCTGCGTCAAGCACTTAAATTCGATTTTGTTTTGCTCTCCGGGGGCACGTCAAAAGGCGAAGGAGACCTGAATTACCGTGTCTTTGAAAAATTTGGCAGTCCGGGAGTGTTGGTTCACGGAGTGGCACTCAAACCGGGAAAACCACTTTGTCTGGCCGTACTCGAAGGAACACCCGCGGTCATCCTGCCAGGATTTCCCACATCCACCACTTTCACCTTCAGCAAATTCATTGCTCCGGTCCTGCGTGCCATGGCCGGGCGGCTTCCGGAACGCACTGCTCGCGTAAAAGCAAATGTTCCACTGCGTTTGAATTCTGACAAAGGGCGCACCGAATTTCACCTTGTCCATTTGGTTCGAAATGCTGATGGTTTCAGTGCATATTCGACTGGTAAGGGTTCCGGATCAATAACCGGATTTGCGCGGGCGGACGGTTTCATGGAAATTCCGCGCAACACTGAAATGGTGGAAGCAGGTGAAGAAACGACCATCCATTTACTTGGAGAATCCACACGTCCTCCTGATTTGATGATCATCGGAAGTCAATGTGTCGGGCTGGATTATTTAATCGGAGAAATGCAAAAGCGCGGTGTTTCATGTAAGTTCCTGGCAGTTGGAAGCATGGGTGGTGTTTTGGCCGCCAAACGGGGTGAGTGCGATTTGGCGGGAACACATTTGCTGGATGAAGATTCAGGTGAATACAACCGCCATCTGCTTACTCCTGAACTTCATCTGCATAAGGGTTACCGCCGCAGCCAGGGTTTGCTGTTCCGCAAAGACGATTATCATTTTGCAGACTTGAAATCAGATTTTGAAAATACAATTCGGCAAATTATAAATGATCCTGAAGTGCGTATGATAAATCGAAACCGTGGAAGCGGCACACGTGTTTTACTCGATCGTTTTTTGGTAGATAAACGCCCTTCAGGTTTTTTCCAGGAAGCTAAATCGCACAATTCGGTGGCTGCGGCAATTTCACAAAAACGTGCTGATTGGGGGATTGCCATCCGTTCAGTTGCTGAAGTTTACAGCCTCGAATTTTTTCCCATTCAGGATGAAGAATATGATTTTATCATTCCTCAGAAGCGTCTTGAACGTCAGGAAGTCGCGCAGTTTTTAAGTTTGCTGGAAGAAACAGAAATCCGTAACCAACTGAATAAACTTGGTTTAAAAGTAGAGAATCCTGCTTGAAATGCAGAAACTCCAAACCACAAACAAAGACCTCAAACTATTCACATGTCTTTATTCTTTTTCAAGGCCCTGCATCTCATAGGAGTGGTTGTCTGGTTTGCCGGACTGTTTTATTTAGGGCGCCTGTTCGTTTATCACAGGGAAGCGGATGAACGTCCGGAACCGGAGAGAGGGTCATTGAAAATACAGTTTGCCCTGATGGAAAAGCGGCTTTATTACGGAATTACTTGGCCCGGCCTGTGCATCACAATTTTGTTCGGAACCGCCTTGTTGCCGGAGTGGGGAATGCCTCCATGGATTCGCGCTAAAATAGGATTGGTTGTCTTGTTGGTGCTTTATCATTTATGGTGCGGGCACCTGCGCAAAAAGCTCCTGAATGAAGAGTGCGGCTGGAGCGGAAAACAGTTTCGGCTTTTTAATGAAATTCCCACACTGCTTCTGGTAAGTATCGTTTTCCTGGTAGTGTTCAAAGAAGCTTTTTCATGGAGCGTCTTTTTGCCGGTTCTCACTGGGATAATACTGGCGATAAGTGGAACCGTAAACTTGCTCGCAAAACGAAGGCAAAAAGAGTCCACCGGGGAAAAATGAACCAGTCAATTATTATGAAAATAAACAACATAACAAAAAAATTTATTGTAGTAATACTGATTTCTGCAGGTGTAGCTGGTTGCAGCTGGTTTGGAGGGTCTTCTGAACCGACTAATGGTTCTTTTGAGGCCGGCAAAAAAGCCTTAAGCGAGGGTAAATATGAAGTGGCAAAGTCATTCTTTCGTGAAATTACTCCAAGCTCTCCATTTTATCCACAGGCAGTCTGGATGATTCAGAAGGTACCTTTTAAAAAAGGAGTGGCGGCTTTTGAACAAAAAAAGTATCAGCTTGCCTTCGTTGATCTGTCCAAGGTGCCTCTGCACTCACCTGATTACGCAGAAGCTCAACGCTACCTGAATCTGGCAAATTACAACATGCTCAACGAACAGTTTCAGCAGTCAACGGACAAAGATCGTTTCATTCTAATTCAGGAGATGGTAAATATTTCAAATGATTTGGGAGACACAAAACTGCTTTTAGAAAGTGTGGAACTGATAAAAACAGGGCTTGAAAAATCTTCTTCAACGAAACAAACACGGGATTTAATAAAGCTACTTGGGAGTGTGGTTGCTCTTAACAAAGAGCCGGAAGTACATCAGAAAGCTCTTAATTACCTGTTGACAAATTTTGAGCAGTTCTACGATCAAACTTTAGTTCGTCCTCATGTTCTGCAGATTATCGGCAATCTGAAAATGGAACTCATGTAGTTTTTGCATAACAATTTTCAACCTTCAATCTTTTTCCTGCTCACACGGAGAGCATTCCTTCCCAGCCAGAAACTGATTCCTCCCATCACGAAAATTTGTAAATACGCTTCTCTCTCCATCTTCAAAGACAGAAAAAAGTCATATAAACCATGTAGAAACGCGGAAATGATCCAGCCTTGAAAAACCGTAATCATCGGCAAATAAAATCTGAATCTTGTTTCATCGCATGCCTCAAGTTCCAGACGTGATTTTGCTACAAAATATCCCATCGGCACACTCATAAAAGCATGGGCAGGAATGGTGATAACTGTTCTTGCAGCAACAATTGAGATTCCAAACTGATCCAGATAATAAAAGTTTTCCAGAGTTGCAAATCCAACTGAAACAACCGCCGCATAAAGAATTCCATCAAAAGGTTCCTCTAAATGACGGCTTGGATAAACTACTGCCAACAAGACCAGTAATTTCGCAAACTCTTCATTTAGTCCAACAAGAAACCAAAATCCGGAACTGAGTAATGGAATCATCTTTCCGAGTACAACAAACTGAGGCCAATTCGCTTCCGGCCAGAAAAGGGTGTATTTTTCAACTGCATGATTTAAGACCAGCGCCAGCAGTCCAGATCCCATTCCGCCGATAAACAAGATGAGCAGCAAAGGCAGGTAAACTTTTTTGTAACGTTGTGCATGATAAAAAACCCAGCCCCAAAGGATTCCTGGAACAAGGACAATTCCGATAATAGGCAGCATTCTTTATGATCCTAAGTGTTGTGATTGCTTCAGATTCATGGCATAGTCTAGTGAGAATTTTTCATTTTTCTTACATGTTGACTTGAGGGAGCCTACAACATGTTAGAAGAAAAACAAGAAAGAATCCAATGCAACGAAAATCACTATCCTCACCCGGGGAAAGTCCTGATTTGGATCGATATGCTGAAATAATCAAGTCCGGACGTTATTTTCGAAAAATCAGCCTTGTTCCGCTTAAGGGAATGTTGCGTCATGGTGAATTTGTCACTTTGAATGCAGAAGAATACCTTATCCGTGAAAACCATACCAAACCACCGGAATTAATTGTTCTGCTGGAAGGTTCTCTTGCTGTAACATCGCAGGATCATTTCATAATGCGTCTGAATCATCCCGGAGATGTCGTGGGTGAAATGTCAGTTGTTTCCTCTAATCCCAAACCCTATGCTGACGTTATTGCGGAAGAAGATTCTCAAGTTATTATCTTTCCTAAGCACCTTTTCAAAGTTGCGGAAGGTGACACCAAAGTCTCGGTTGCATATTATATTTTTTCTCATATTCTCGCGGAAAAACTCAGGCATGTAACAGCACAGTCACTGTTGAAAAAAAATGGCCGTTCACATCAAGACCTGAGTCCTCTGATTGGAGTTCTTGATCCTGACAAAGAGTGTCGAGTCAAAATTAAATCCGTGCTCGAAAATGTCTGGAAGAAGGCCAGTCTCATTGAACTTGAATCTTATCAGGAATTTCTTGAAAACCCATTTGAAAATCATTTTGATTTTTTAATTATAGATCCGGAAAAAATAGCAGAAGGTTCTAAGCAAACTGACTCAATCCGAAACTTGATTGAAATCTGCAGTGCACATTTGGCACCGATGCTAATAATCAGTCAATTCTGCAAAAAAGAAGAGAACCGTCAACTTCTTGCTGAACTGAGTGTCGCAGATTTTTTGCAAAAACCTTTTTCAGATTTCGACCTTCAGCATCTGCTTACTAAATTCCGGAAAGATCATTATCGCAGGAAAGAGTTGGAACAGGTTGAAATTGCAGCAGATACCGACAAACTTACCGGCCTTGCCAATCGCCGCAAGATGGATGAATTTTTGGACGCGATGGTTACTCTCTTTCCGGAAGAGAAACAACCTTTTTCGTTTATAATCGCTGATGTGGATCACTTCAAACATTACAATGATGCACACGGCCATCAGTTGGGAGACGTCGTACTGGCTTCAGTAGCTTCAATTTTCAAAAACAGTATCCGTAGAGGCGACCTGGCCGCACGATTTGGCGGAGAGGAATTTGTTGTTATTTTACCAAACTGTGAAAAAGATAATGCAGTTCTAATTGGAAATAAGCTGCGTCTGGCAATTGCCGCAGAAAAAATACCATACCAGGAACAACAACCATTGGGAAACCTCACCTGTACTTTTGGCGTCGCAGCTTTTCCGGAAGACGCGGATACGAAGGAACTTCTTCTGAAAAAGGCTGACGACTGTTTATACAAAGGGAAGTCCGGTGGAAGAAACAGGGTAGTTGCTGCTGATCCGCTTTAAGTTATTACTCGGTGGAGGTTTACAGTTACCATTGAAATTCTTAAACTTGCGGTTAAGAATTAAGTTAGAAAAATGAGGACATTTAGTTTTTTATGAAAATTTTCAAAATATTGGATAAAGGTCTTGCAAAAAAACTGAGTTTACCGCAAACTCAGTAAGTTTAGCATCAGTATATTTTTAAACTGTCCAAAAACGAGTTAGTCAGATTTTATACAAAAAGAGATACAAGTAACAATGAATACCAAATTTGCCAGAAAAGAAGATTTCTATAATGGAACACATCCGCGGGCATGGTGGGTAGTGGACGCAGAAGGTCAGACATTAGGCCGGATGGCAACACAAATCGCTCATGTGCTTAGAGGAAAGCATAAGGCTCTTTTTTCACCGCATGTTGATACAGGTGACTTTGTCATAGTTGTTAACGCAGAAAAAGTGCATGTCAGTGGGAAGAAAGAAGAAGACAAAATGTATTATCACCATACAGGTTATCCCGGTGGAATAAAGAGTGCCAAGTATTATGAATTACAGGAAAAATATCCTGAACGCATAGTAGAAGGCGCTGTCAAAGGCATGATGCCAAAAAACACACTCAACAGACGTTCCCTGCTACGTTTAAAAGTTTACTCAGGTTCGGAGCATCCACACGAATCTCAGCAACCTCAGCCCCTGAATATTTGATCTATGGCAAAAGAAACCACTGTCCAGTACTATGGCACCGGCCGTCGAAAAGACTCCGTAGCCCGCGTTTTCCTTCGTCCGGGAAAAGGAGATATTGTAGTTAACAAACGACCTGTTGAAGATTACTTCGGCAGAGAAACCCTCAAAATGGTCCTTCGTCAACCTTTGGAACTGACCGAATCTCTCGAAAAATTTGATATATTTATCAATGTCCACGGCGGTGGATTGTCAGGTCAAGCCGGCGCCATTCGACACGGTATTTCACGTGCTTTGTTACTCGCACTGGAAGATTCCCGTGATGTCCTCAAAAAAGCTGGAATGCTTACCCGCGATTCGCGCAAAGTTGAACGTAAAAAATACGGACAGCCCGGTGCCCGCAAAAAGTATCAATTTTCTAAACGCTGATTTCTTAATGTTGTTTTAACTGCCGCAAATTAGTTAAATGCAGGGGATTATTTTTCAAAATGCATCTTAAATTCGGCCGTTAAAAAAAGGACTCTGCATCGCTTTTATAAAGCCGCATGGTCACGTTTCTCTTCTTATTTTGGACATTGGCTTCAGTGTTTCTGACACTCAATGTTTTCCTGCCCCTCGCAAAACGTTCAAACTCTTCTTTTCACGCAATTCTCGCTTCCTTTGCCCTGGGCTGGCTTGTCGGTGATCTACTGCCAAACTGGATTCTGCTTAATTTAGGCATACTCCTGCTTTTTTCATTATCAGACATTTTCAGTCTGCCTTTAGGATGGGGCGGTCTTTTTGTTCATTTTTCAGGATGGCTCATTTTGATGCTCCGTCTCTGGATTATTCTAAATCTACCGGAGCGGCTTGATTTAAAAATGGAAGAACAGTTGGGAAATCAATGGAAAAAGATTTCGCCTAACTTCATTCCACCCCGTAATATTTTCACAATTGACTGGCAGAGTTGGTTTAATCCCAACAAGGCAGTGGAAGATCCACGGATAGAAATTATCCGCGATCAAGTATTTCATGAAGAAGCAGGACTTCAGCTTAAACTGGATATTTATCGTCCCAGAAATACAAAAAAGAAGCATCCGGGATTATTGCAGATTCACGGCGGTGCCTGGATTACCGGCAGCAAACGGCAAGCCTCATTTTTGATGACACGAATGGCGGCACAAGGCTGGGTCTGTTATTCTGTCAGCTATCGCTTTAGCCCGGACATTGTTTTTCCGGAACACTTAATTGACGTCAAGCGGGCTTTGCGCTGGATTAGAAATAATGCGGAAGAACACGGATTGGATCCGGATTTCATTTTAGCAACAGGAGGTTCTTCAGGAGGTCATTTGGCTTCATTGATGGCCCTCACTCAAAACTGTACCGAATTTCAGCCGGGATTTGAAAAAGCGGATACAAGCATTCAAGGCTGTGTCCCGGTCTATGGTGTTTTCAATTTCAGTGATCCGTTTAATGAAAAAACTCCCTACCCTGCAAAGGCCGGAGTTTTGGAAATGCTTTGTAAAGGTACTCCGGAAACGCAGCCGGAATGTTATCAGCAAGTCACGCCGGCCAATTGGATTTCCAAACAGACACCGCCGTTTTTACTGATTCAGGGAGAAACTGACGCCCTGATTTCAGAAACAGAAACTCAAGAATTCTGGGAGGCTCTGCAAACCGAAAAAGTCTCTCTTTCCGCTTTTTTGCGTTTGTCTTTAGTTGAACATGCATTTGACATTTTCCCTACTTTAACTGCACAGTGTATAGTACCGACTATTGCACAATACATGATCATGCTTCACGAAAACCACCTTAATCATAAAGGAGAAAAATGAAACCTTTAGAAAAGCAAATTCCGGAAAGCACTTCGTCAACCGAAGCTCTGGTTCTCTACCAGGAAGAAAACGGCGTTGCGACTTTAACCCTGAACCGTCCGAAAAAGTTCAATGCCTTGTCCGAAGCAATGCTGATAACATTGCAGGAAGAATTGGACGCCATCGCAAAAAATGAATCGGTACGGCTCGTAATTTTGCAGGGTGCCGGAAAGGTTTTCTGTGCCGGACACGATTTAAAAGAAATGATTGCCAATAGAAAAGAGGCTTATTATCACTCACTTTTCAAGCAATGCAGCAAAATGATGATGACACTAAATCAAATGCCTCAACCGATCATTGCAAAGGTCCATGGAATCGCAACCGCGGCGGGATGTCAACTTGTGGCAGCCTGTGATTTGGCTGTGGCGGCAGAGGACACACGTTTTGCCACTTCCGGAATCAATGTTGGATTGTTTTGCTCAACTCCGGCGGTTCCGGTTAGCCGAAATATACCTCGCAAACAGGCAATGGAATTGCTGCTCACCGGGGAATTCATTGACGCAAACACAGCTCTTAGTTGGGGCTTGCTCAACCGTGTTGCACCGTTGGAAAAACTGGATGATGAAATTCAAAAACTGGCGGACGCGATTCTGTCCAAATCCTCTGTGGCGGTTTTCACCGGTAAAAAAATGTTTTACAAACAACTGGAAAATAAGATGGAAGACGCATACGCCTATGCCGGAGAAATCATGGCCTGCAACATGATGGCAGAAGATGTGACTGAAGGCGTGGACGCTTTTATCAACAAACGACATGCTGTCTGGAAAGGCCGTTGAAAAAAATGCGACGGCCCTTAGTCCATTTTTTCATCAGTAGTTAAGTTGAGTTTTTCGGAAAATTAGCTTTCTTCCCTAAAATAAAATTAACTTTTTTGGACTTACACATGTATTTTTTTGAGTACCAGCAATATTTTCGGAAGAGAAGATTTTAACGAAATTGCTTGAAATGAATTTGAATTGACTTTTTTATACTATTTGTGCAACATATAAGTAATTGACGATATGATAACTATTGACGATATAATGTTATATGACAAAAACAATGAGTATCCGTGACTTAACAAGAAACGGTAGCATGCTGACGGAATATGATTATATTGATATTGAGGACAAGAAAACACATGATTACAAAGGTGTTTTTGTACCTTCACGTCATGCCGGAGAGGTCAAGGATTTTTTAGATGCTAAATTAATGAAGAAGAAAAAAGATGAATTAGCAGGAATTTTACAATTTGCAGGAATTGCCGATGGAGAATTGGGTGAAAAGTCCATTCAAGATTTGATGGAGCAAAAGAAAAGCCGTTATTGATGGAAGTAGTTTTTTTGGATACAAATGTGGTGCTGGAATTATTGGATCGTCATCGCAAAGGTCATGCGCAAGCAAAACAACTGATGGCAAAACTGGTCGAGAAGGAAACCAGGATTGTAGTCAGCGAGGATATGCTGAGTACTATCTACTACGTTATCCATGATAAACCGGCGGTTTTAGAGTTCATTCGATGGATGACCGCCAACTGGCAGATTGTTCCATTTGGACGAAGTGTGATCGATCAGGCTGTTAAACACTGTCAAAATTCCGCTGGACAGGATTTTGAGGATACTTTGCAGTGTTATTGCGCAAAAGAAAACAGCTGTGATTTGTTGATCAGCAATGACGCTGCATTTGTAGAGTGTGGTGTTTTGACTTTAAGGGTAAATGATTTTTTACAGAAAGATAATAAGAACTCAAACACTCAAGGCGACTGTTAATAATTTGGAGATTCAATGAAGCAACAAAACAACAATTACCGACCTGAAATGACAAGTGCCGGAATCGAAGCCTCATATCCGGTTTCGGTAATGGATGAGTATGGAAACACCCGTGAAATCCACATCACCGGAGAACGTCCGCTGACAATCTATGTGGACAAACAGGAAATCGTCACCCTGATGACACTGGGAAAATATCCTGAGTTACTGGTAATCGGCTATCTGCACAACCAGGGTTTCATAAAAAATGTAGAAGAAATAAAAGCTGTACAAGTTGATTGGGACATTGACTCCGCGGTTGTGGTCACCCGGAACGGAAGTGAAAATTGGGAGGAAAAATTAAATAAACGTACCGTGACTACAGGATGCGGACAAGGAACCGTTTTCGGCGATATAATGGAAAATTTGGAAGATATAAACTTACCAAGACCAACTTTATTACAATCTTCATTTTACCGTCTGCTGCATAATATACGGGTATATAATGAGGTTTATAAAAAATCAGGGGCCGTTCACGGCTGTGCTTTATGCGAAGGTGAAAACATTGGAGTTTTTATTGAAGACGTCGGCCGTCATAACGCTACAGACGCCATTGCGGGGCACATGCTTTTGGAAGGCATTGACGGTTCCGATAAATTATTTTACACAACCGGACGCCTGACCTCAGAAATGGTTATCAAAGTCGCGCAAATGGGAATTCCGGTTTTGTTTTCACGTGCCGGAATAACACAAATGGGAATGGAGCTTTCAAAAAAACTGGGGGTAACAACCATTGCCCGCGCTGGAGGAAAACACTTTTTGGTGTACAGTGGTGCAGACACATTGATTTTTGACGCAAAACCTGCGGAAAAATCCGGTTCCCGTCTCGAAACTTCCGGCAATGATAATGAAAATATTTCACTGCATGAAAGGCGAAGCAAAGCTGAATTAAGTGTTTGAGAGGCAATTTAGTATTAGCAGACGCTTTTCTTTGGCAATCCTTGACGGTCTCACAAAAAGTCTGAAATCCAAGATTTGTCATTTCGACCTTAGAGAGAAGTCTTAATGATATTAGTGCAGTAGCTTAGTCGGATTTTTCACTTCACTCGAAATGACACGCGTTTAGGACTTTTTACCATTCCGTTGACGGTATTATCCCAAATTTTAAAATGTTACCGTATAAAACGTTGCATGATGAATTCTGCAATTTCATCAATATTATTCAAATCTAAAACCGGAATTTGAATTTCTTCGCTGGGAGCCAGGTCTGTAGCCAAGGCAATTATATCCGTGTCGGTCGGAAATAAATACGGTTTGCCCAGACTTGGCCGGTGTAATTCAATCTTTGTCAGCGGCTCATGTTTGAAACCCTCAACCAAAACCAAATCCAATTCACCCAAAGACAGGTGCGGCAATAATTCTTCCAGAGTCGGTTCTACTTTTCCTTCAGGTGACTCATGAACGAGAGCCCAGCGCTTGGCTGAGGCCACCATCATTTCACATGCTCCTGCTTTACGCAACTCATAGCTGTCTTTTCCCGGATGGTCAATATCAAACTGGTGGTGCGCATGTTTGACAAGACCAATTTTTAAGCCTTGTCTGTTCAGTATCGGAATCAACCGAGTCAGCAGGGTTGTTTTTCCGGTTCCGCTATAAGCACAAAATCCAAGAAGTGGAGGAGATTGTAGTAACATAATGCAAAAACTCCGGATTCGATTTATTGTTTCAAATGCAAAATTTCATCATGGACTGTCATTGCATGCCGACAATTCGCTCTGTACCAATTTACCATTTGATAGATGAAACTGTACGTCGGCCAGGCCATAGAAATATTGCGGTACATGACTTGTAATCACAATTGACATTCCTGCTGATTTCATGCGGCATAATAAAAAAAACGCTTGTTCTCTTGATTCTTGATCCATGTTGGACATCGGTTCATCCAGCAGCAAAACTTTGGGCTTTAAAATCCAGGCACGTGTAAAAGCAACCCGCTGTTGAACTCCTCCGGATAAAGTATTTGCCTGAATTTTCGCCAAGTCAGAAAGTCGGGACCATTCAAGCGCCTTAATTACGGATTCCCGGCACTGTTTACGGTTTAAAGAAGTGAAGCGTAAACCATAAGCAACATTTGATTCAACATTACCGCTGAACAAAAATGGTTGCTGATGCAGATAAATTATTTCTTTACGAATGCTGCGGATTGCTTTTTTCCAACTGTTTGTTTTTCCGGCATATTCGATTTGAGTAAAGTAGTTTTTCCGGATCCGTTTTTTCCTGAGAGTAAAATGCATTTTGCCGGATACAAAGACAAATCCACCTTACGCAAAATTTCATTTTCGGCAAACGACTTTTCTATACCACGAAAAATAAACAACGGTTCGTTCATGCTGTCAACTCCTTGCTCCCTTGAAGATAGCTCAATAAAGCGGTCAGCAGAAAAGCCAGAGCCAATAAAACAATTCCCAGCGCAATTCCTTGCGCAAACTCTCCCTTACTGGTTTCAAGGGCAATGGCGGTAGTAATGTTGCGGGTATATCCCATGATGTTTCCGCCAACCATCATCGAAATTCCCACCTCAGAAATAATTCTTCCAAAACCGGTGAGAACTGCAGCCAACAAACCGAAACGGACTTCATAAAATACGGTCAAGATTGTAAACCAGGTTGGCGCACCCAGGGTACGGGAAGTTTCCCATACTCGACGATCCGATGCCTGAATCGCGGCATAACCCAAGGCTACCAGGACCGGAAAGCAAAGAATCATCTGTCCAATTACCATTGCGCTTTGTGTGAATAATAACCTCAAATCTCCAAAAGGACCTTGCCGTGTCAACATTACGTACAGGAATAATCCGATGACAACTGTGGGTACAGAAAGCAGAGAATTAAAAAAAGCAAGAATGATTCTTCTGCCTGGAAAATTACCATGGTTCAACGCAAAGGCGACTAACAGCGCAAATGGAGTCGTTATCAAAATCGCTTTGAGTGAAACCGAAAAGGAAAGCATCACGATCGACCATAATTCTGCATCGCCGGATAGCAGCAATTGCAATGCTTGTTGAGTAGTTAAAAGCAAACCGTTCATTTTAGTTTTTTATTGCAGTGGGAATAAACAACGGTTGGCCCTCCAAACGGAATTTTCGAATCTGATTTTGCCCCTCTACTGAGGTCAGCCATGCAATCAGGGACATTGCGCCCAAATAATTAATTCGCGGATAGCGAGCCGGATTCACAGCAATAATGCTGTAAGGATTTTGCAGTTCAGTATCTCCTGCAGTCAACAATTTAAGAGACAACTTTGAGCGCATAACCAGCCAGGTTCCACGATCAGAAATTGTATAAGCATTCAATTCGTTTGCCATTTGCAGCACACGCCCCATGCCCTGACCTACTTCACGATACCAAGAAATTTCCGGTTTCAACTTTGCTTTTTCCCAGAGAGAAAGTTCCTTTTTATGAGTGCCTGAATCATCGCCACGTGAAACAAAAATGTGTTTGCCACGTGCAATTTTTTGAATGCTTCTCACCGAATCATTTTCTACACTTATTTCTGCAGGATCATTTTCAGGACCGACAATAACAAAATCATTGACCATCACACTACGCCGATTTACACCATATCCAGCTTCAACAAATCGCAATTCTGCTTTTGGAGCATGAACCAATACCACGTCCACGTTTCCGTCCTGGCCCAGGCGCAAGGCGTGTCCAGTTCCGACGGAAAGCACATGCACAACATTGCCGGTCTGTTTTTCAAAAAGCGGAATGATCACTTTGAGCAGTCCGGAATTTTCGGTACTGGTTGTTGTTGCTAAACGGATAGGTTCTGCGATAAGAATCCCTGCACTGAAAATATATAATAGAAATCCAATTAGTATTTTTTTCATAAAATATTTAAAAAATTCTCATTACATTTGCGACAAACAAGTTGGTGTTTTCACTTTTATAAAATTACATCATCGATTAATGCAGATACACTATGCATCATAAAGCCACACTTGTACTTCTTCACCCTCTGCAAATCCTTCCGATTCTTCTTCTGTCAGCAGAAAACCGTCTGCTTGAGTTGTAGAAGATAAAATCGATGCACCGCCGGCCGCAATAAAAAAAGCTCGCTCGTTTTCAATCCGGAGACGCACGTATTCAATCCGGCCTATTTGCGAAGAAATTTTAGTGGCCAGTTTCACCATTTTAGTTCGATAAGGCCAATCTTCAGAACGTCCACCCATCAACCTCAACGAACGCCCAACAAAATAATCATAAGCTGACAAACATGAAACAGGATTGCCCGGAAGCAGAAATACTTTTTTCATGTTGCCATCTGAGCTTCCGGTAATCAGTCCAAATCCTGTGGGCGCGGCGGGACGCATCGGAATTCCGTGCACCAGTAATTCACCAAGTTCATCAACCAAAGTTGGCCCATGATCCTCAATTCCCACCGAAGTCCCACCAGTCATGCAAATTAAATCTGCACTGCTCTGACTTAAATGCTTCCGGAGTAAATCCCGATCATCCGGAAGATGTTGAATATCTTTCAAAACTCCTCCATCGCGTTCAATTAATGGAGCCAACATTACCGAATTGGAATCAATTATTTTTACGCCACCAGCTTGCTCTCCGGGTTTTAACAATTCATTTCCGGTGATCAATAATTCTACTTCCGGTTTCCGGACAACTTTAATTTTTTTAAGGCCGACACTGGCCAGCACGGCAATGTCCTGCGGACGTAGACACCTCCCTTGCTTAAGCAAAGTCTGGTCTTTTTGAATATCTTCACCAATTTGACTTACATGTTTCCCAGGAGGAACTGCTTCCAGAACTTGAATTTGGTCGCCAGTCAATTCGGCATGTTCTGCCATCAACACAGCATTCGCGCCTGTTGGAAGAGGACCACCGGTCATGATGCGCAAAGCTTCACCGGTCTGAATTACAGCATCATACGTTTCTCCTGGAGTGACTTGACCGACTACATTAAACATTAACGGATTGTAAGTTGACGCGCCAAAAGTCGATTCCGCATCCAGTGCATATCCGTCCATGGCTGACCGATCAAAGTTTGGTACATTAACAGGTGAAATTATATCCTTTGCCAAGATGCGCCCGCTTGCTTCTAAAGTGAGAATGTCCTCTGAAGATAACAACCGAGAATGTTCTCTGATCAGTGCAAGCAAAGTTTTTACAGGAGTACGCTTCAGGAATCCGCGCATGCGGATGTCAGCTTTAGACTTCATTTAAACAAGGAGAATTGAATTTATTCAAATAATAATTCATACGTTTAAAGACCAATCTCTATATGCGGTTCAAGACAGGAGCTTTGAGAACCTGCTAAAGAAAACCATAGAAATTAGCATTGTTCATCCATCCAGTTGAAGCATTCAGGTAAGGCGAGGCAATAGAGTTAGACGTTCGCTTAAGGGACAGGATCAATTTCCTGGATACGGATGCGAGACCTACACACTGATTTCAGGAGTCACCTTCAGATGGAGGGACAGCCTCAAACACCGGACCTTTCCAGTCCCTTCTTTTTCCGTAGCGATTTTGGGCTGCCTCAATCGATTCAATCTTTTTGGGCCCACGATCATGGAAGAGTTGCTTTTCAATCTCGAGAAAACCGCGCAGCAACATGCCGGCGCCTTTGTAAAAATCGGCATGAGGCGCTGATTCGAGAGTTTGAGTACAAGAGGGAGCCCAGACAAGTAGATGTTTTTTCAAGAAATATGCTTGAAACTCAAGCCACCGCTCTTCTTCTTCCGAATCTTTCGAGTTGGTTTGTTTGCTGATGAGCCAATTCATGATTTCCAGTTCGAATCCAAGGGTGTCCTCCGGCTCAGGCAATTCACCTTCCTTTTTTTCCAGACCTACCTCCTTCATAAAACCACGTACTGCCGCCAGTGGAGCCTGAAACACACTGCCTGCAAGATAGTAAGATTCGTAGGGGAGGACATCCGGTTTGTGGGGTCCTATAAACAACTGGACGAATTCATATTCAACCTCATTTGGGTCGTTTGTTTCGAGATAACGGTGGATGCATTGCCAGCCTTCGGCCATCACCGGAGACAACCTTGCAGTTCCTTCAGTCCGTTCTGCAATTCCTTCCAGCAAGGAAAGCAGAAATTTCGTATCTGGCTCTTTCCAAAAAAGATGTACAAACAGACCGTAGTACTTTTGACGAAGCTCCGCTAACTCCTTGTCAACTGTCATGGCTTCTCCTCCCTAAATTTCTTCCTCAATTTCACCCCCTGCTTCAAACAACAGATGTTCCATTTGTCTGGCAATGAGCTCTTTGTATTCAAAACTATCCTCAAGCAAGGAATCCGGATAACGCTTTCGCTCTTCACGCTCCTCCAAAACAGCACCCAGCACCGCGTTTTCAATTTGTGCAAACAAAATTTCGTTGGCGCCTTGTTTCTGATCAATCACTTCCTGCCGCCACCAGCGCTGCCAAATTTCACGGTAGGGACCTTTTGCAAGAAATTCGGATGAAGATTTTAAAGCTTGTATGGTATCAATTTCCGCCCCTGCCCGTAACCCGTCAACTTCATGCCATTTTTGTAAGGACTGGTCTCGAATAAAAGCATCAAGGGCAGCATCCATGAATTCCTTGTTCTTGCTTTTGCCGCGTTTCTTCCCGCGGTGTTTTCTTCGGACTTCGTTCATCTCAAGGCTCCCATCCTTTATCAATCTCCATCATTGCTACCACTGTGCGACAGTCTGGACACATTCTGAGGATGTTCTTGCGATTTCCTGAAAAGGTGGATTTTAAGGATTCAATCTCGAACAGCTTCGACTCAACAGCTTCCAGAGCCCTTCGATTGATGTAGGGTTTTTCGCATTTTGCACAAGTGATCATTTCATCCTCAGCGACTAATGAATAGTCAAGAGATGGTTTCTCTAGAACCAACTCTCGCTTGAGGGTGATAACATTTTCCGGACAGACCTGCTCGCAAAGTCCACACCCCACACAGTTGATGTGCTTGAAATGCAGACTGTTGTCCTCTTCTTCAAACTTAAAGGCATTTGTAGGACAGACATTTGCGCAGGAGCGGCACAGGGTGCACCCGGACTCGTTGACTTCAGCCAGAGCAAAGGGCAAGTTTGATGAAAGCTCAATTCTTCCAGATTCTTTGCCAGTTTGTTCAAGAAAACCTTCCAGCACATCGGCCAGGATGGCACGATTCTCTGTTTGACGGGGAGTACTCCAGCGGCGAACCAATGGAGCATCACTTAACTGAGTGACAAATTCATTGACGGCCCCAATCGTATCGGCTTCCATACCTTCTTCAGCAGTAATAATTCTCACACGATCTTGCCCCAGGTCAAAATGCTGTAAAATTAACTGTGTAAAATCATATTTTTGAAAGAGCAATTCACGCTCGCCGTTTGGACAATTTTCACAACCGAGTAGTCCAACTCCGGCAGCTCCCAGAGACATGGCCGCAAGCATGTTGGATTCGGACACATAACGCAGACAAGGCACCTCCACCGGTAGTACCCCAGAGGAATATGACAGTTGAGTCCGCCCTGCGGTTTCCAACACCTTACGTCCCATTTCTTCACAATGGAATACAATAACAGGAGGATCTGCCTGAGCATGTTTCTCGTTTGAGGAATCCAGCAGAGTCGCCATTCGAGTATAAATTTCTTGGGGAGTCGGTTCTGTGAATTGCAGAGCCGAGGTGGGGCAGGCTGAAACACAAGCCCCGCAGCCTTCACAGGTCAGGTGATCCACTTGAATTCGCAGTCGATTTTCAGTCTGTCGGGAAATGGCGTCATAGGGACAAGAGGTGATACAGAGACCACAAGTTTCGATCCCTTTGTCTCCACCTGCGCAAATTGACTGGTCATAAGTCAAATGTTCCGGCTTGTGGAAGTTTCCAACTAATTCCCGAACCTGCCTTGCCGTTTCTTCCAGAATTTCGCTTTCGGCGCTGGACAGCAAATGAACCCCCGTCCGCCTTTTCACGCCCGGAGGCTGGGTTTTAGTCAAAATAACCAGTTGGTCAGCCTTCAAGTCAAAGCGCTTTTGTGAGCCTCCGTTCGTCAAGGGGTCCGGTTCCAGGGTGATCTGGAGATTCCCCAAGCGCCCTTCCACAGCAATGAGTGAGGTACGCTGTTCCAAGAGAGGTGAGTTATCTTCCAAACCCTCGATTTCCGTGGAAATGCAGAGTGTCACTGCACCCGGTCCTTCTTCCACCAAATCCTGCAGCATACTGGCCAGTTTAAGTCCCTCCTGAAATTCCGTAAAGATTACAACCCGATTACCGACCTGAAGCGGATTTACCGGAACGGGTTTCTGTGCCTTGAGGTTAGAAACCCGGATTTCGGCCTGAATCATTTTCAACGCTTTAGCATTGGCCTGCTCGGAGATTGGATGGGGGGCGAAACATTTTCCTTTCAAATCAAGAAAATGAAGAGTCTTGTCCGGAAAGGCTTCCTCAAAGATCGACGGACTGGCACAACAACCGATAAGAACATGTTCCAATTCCCTTTGATCCGCCTCCCTGGCAAAAGCTTGGATCTCCTCCTCCGGGTGGGTTGCAACCGCAACCAGAGACGCAGGATTTCCGATTTTTTGTAAATCAACATTCAGTGTGGAGCGGCAATTACAGAGAAACGCCCCCCAACGCTTTTCCTGCATCAGAAACTCTCCTTTCGATAAAAGATTAAATTAGTATTTTACAGAAAACATTTATTAGAACAACCTAAGTGCACGTAGTATATATTCATTATTATTACACTAAAAGTTTTTTCAACAAATATTTTTATATCAAGAGTTTACCTTACAGTTATAATGGACTGAAAAATAATTTATGAAGCTAATTTCTTTGTAAAAATGAATTTTTGAGTTATTACAAAGTACAAGTTTCTGTTAACCTGTTTACACTAACTGAATTTGAAATTCTTCCCTGCACTAACAAAGGATACAAATCTTCGTAGAAGGTCAACGGATTCAACAGGTTTTTTAAGGTGAACCAATAATTTGCAACTTGAATTACCAGAGAAGAAAATTTCCTGTTCCGTCCCCTCTGTACAAGTTCAACGAATTTGAACTGGCGGAAACCAATGCCAAGTCAATCAGCCCATCCTCATTGAAATCACCCTTCGCTAACGTGATCCCATCATGCCCTGTATTGATTAAATGCTTTTTTTTAAATGTTCCATTTCCTTCTCCAAGAAAAACGGCGATATTCGCAGAGGTTCGATTGGAAACTGCCAGATCCAATTTACCATCCCGATTGAAGTCCCCGCTTATCAGGCCATGCGGGTTGACTCCCGCCTGATACCTTACCAGTATTTCCAGATCTCCCCGTCCATTACCCAAAAGGACTTCTATTGATTCCTCTCCTGCAACAGCAACGGCAACATCCAAATGTCCATCAGCATTCCAGTCACCGTAAGCCCGATAGTGAGGGAAACGACCGACCTTGACCACCTTTGCCTTCTCAAAGGACCCCTTCCCGTTTCCAAGAAAGACTGATAATGTTTGTGCTCCCAGGCTTCCAACCACCATGTCCGGAATCTTATCTTTATTCAAGTCAACCAAATCCATGATGTGTGGTCCACGTTCAACGTCAAAAGAATGTGTCTGTTTGGGGATCGCTGACTGATCGTTGATCAAGACCACCACTTTGGAACGAGCTGCCTGCGTAACGGCCAAATCCGGGAGGCCATCCTGGTTAAAATCCCCTGCAACTACGCAGGCCGGACCATGAATCCCCTTTATATCATGCCTGCCACGCAGTTTCCCGTGGCCATCACCATAATACAATGTCAGGCTCCCGGCACCGGTATTGGTAACAATAACGTCCTGGTTTCCGTCTTGATTCAAATCTGCTGTAGTAACCCAGGTCGGTCCTTTTCCTACAGGATACTGACGATTTGAAAGTATCCCCCCTTTTCCATCTCCAAGGAGAATGGCTAATTTTCGCTCAGCGGATGCCGGAATCGCAAAATCTGAATGTCCGTCTCCATTAAAGTCTCCAATAGTGATCGCATGCGGGAACGAACCGGCATGAAATTGGCCATCACTATGACCAATTGAGTTTTGTTGGGCAAGCAGCGGAACGTCTTCCATCAGCTTCTTATTGAAAGGCAGGGTAGTTTGGGGATTTCTTCTTTCGGGGATTGTCGTAAGTTGAGTGAGGGCGTCAGCAATTGAAGAAGTAGATTTTTTCTGCTTCAATACCCTGAGATAGGCAACCAGATTCCAAACTTCCTGATCCGACAAATTGAAACCAAGAGCGGGCATAAAATCTGTCAAACCGACAGCACTCCCTCCAAATTTAATAATCTTAACTAAATACTCGTCAGACCGCTCAGGAAGCACTTTCGGCAAATTAGGAACAGTAACCGGGGGCTTGGCCACTTTTCCATCCCAATCCCATCCTTCTCCTGCTTTGCCGTGACACAGTACGCACTGTTCCTTGTAAAGCTTTTTACCTTCCAGTACATCGCCCTGCGTTTCACCCATCAGTGAAGCAGGGAGTACAACAAGGATGCTTGTGGCAACCAAAACCCTTATAATAGCCTTGAACATCACTGAGCAAATTGTACCGTCCGGCAAGACATTGCCATGGAAAACATCTAGGCTAGCCGGTGATGGGAATTTGAAACAATGCTGGTGGAAAATTCAGCGGAGCCTTCAATTCTCCCCCCCAAACCATGACAAACCGTAAGATAATTCCTCCGGCCAGAATCGAAGCAAATTTAACACTGGTGATCCAGTTTGCATATGGCCTGATAATTTTTTCAAATATCAGTTCAATAAAAGTAAGAACCAGTGGGAAAGTTAAACCTATTCCTATAATTCCCCACCAATACCAGGAAGATAACACCCCCTGAGTGACGTACTCATACGCCATGGCACTACCGTTGGGGGTAATGAATTTTCCGGTCACATCCAACTTTTCCGGATTAGATGCCAGATAATTCATAAACAAATACAGTTCAAAACCCTCGATAACGATAAAGAATAAAATGGCGTAACCAACCACCCGGAACACTCCGGATGATTCTTCTCGTTCGTAACTCAGAAAAGCATGTAACAACATGAAAATCAGTCCGGCACCAGCCAATCCGGTCAAGAGTCCAGAGTTAAGAAACAAATAGGGCAGATACTGTTGGGACCACAAGGGTACAAACTTGGCTCCACTCAAGAGTAAGCCTGTGTAGAAAGATACGAAGCCCAGCAGAGGAATTCCGATAATTCCCAAAAGGCGCCTGTAGACCTGATTAATTTCGAAAAACCAAAGTGCGGCGTACCCGACAACTACTGGAAAAGCCAAACCTACACTCCAGCCTCCAATCACCATCCACGAATTGTAGTTGGAAAAGAAAAACGGGAATAACATCCCCCGCTCAGGTTTGCCCAGGTGAAAGGTGATGAACAGTCCAGCCAATGCTAGCACTGGCAGGACAATAAAGGCGGCTGTTTTGGAAAAACTTTCAAAGGCTTTGTGTTTTATCCCGATCAAATCGGCCACCACCGCCACAATAAACATTCCCCCTGTGAGTCCACCGAAAAAGAGATACATTGGGATATAAATGTCGTTTCCCCATTTTGAGTTCATCAGAATGATCGATTCCATTGAATTACTCCTGTAACAAGTAACTGTTATGATGAAATTGCGGGTGTAGTAAAAAGACCGAAAACAGCCGAGCCCAGACAATGAAGAGGACCCGTAAACGGCTTACCGGATAAGGAATCCGGAGGAGGAGATGCCTCGTAACCAAAAACACCACAAAACAGACCCTTCAGATTTTCACCGGAGATCTAAATCCCCGGTGAAAAAGTTACGGATCTACAAGCCTGATTGCCTGGTCAATTATTGTAGGCCCTGCTCCAGCCCCAAGCTCCACTTGTCGAACCACGGGCTGCGGCACGAGCGCGAACAACGTTGGCCACTTCTTCCGCATCGCCTGCCACCAGAGCCTTGGTGGAACAAACCGAAGCGCAAATTGGCAGCTTGCCTTCGGCAATTCGGTTGGAACCGTACATCTCCTGTTCCCGGTCAGAGAACGGTTCTTCCGGTCCACCCGCGCAGTAGGTACACTTGTCCATCACTCCGCGCTTACCAAAGGGAGAGCCTTTGGGGAATTGCGGTGCGCCAAACGGACAGGCGTAAAGACAATAGCCGCATCCAATACAGGTTTCCTTGTTGACGTGGACAATACCGTCTGCCCTGTTAAACAAGGCGTCAACAGGACAAACAGAAACACACGGGGCATTTGAGCAATGCATGCAGGGTACCGCCACATTGGTTTCACCCTGCTGACCTTCGTTCACGGTAACCACCCTGATGCGTGCAATACCAGGTGGAACGTCGTTCTCGTTCTTACACGCTATCTCGCAACCACCACACTCAATGCAACGTCTTACGTCGACGTAAAACTTCATTCTGGCCGGTGCATGTTTCCCTTCCGGTCCAGAGGCTGTACGGGTAGGGATGGTAATATTTGATGTTGCCATATTCCTTCTCCGAAATCAGGCCTTCTTAATTCTGCAAAGACCGGTTTTGGTTTCCTGCATCTGAGTGATGCGGTCGTAACCGTAATTGGTTACTGTGTTTGCTGATTCCCCCATCCCATATGGGAGATAGCCTTCAGGATACTTATTAGACAAGTCTACTCCGGACATAACTCCGCCCCAATGGAATGGCAAATAAACCATATCCGGGCTCACACGTCTGGTGATCTTGGCCTTGACCTTGACACGGCTTGGGCCGCTATCGGTATCCTCCGGAGATTCAACCCAGACCCAGTCACCGTGTCTGATCCGGTTATCATTGGCCAGTTTGGGATGGATCTCCATATACATTTCCGGCTGCAGTTCCACAAGCCACCAACAGTTACGCTCACTGTTTCCTCCACCTTCGAATTCAACCTGCCTTCCGGTAGAGAGAATCAGGGGATATTGCTTGACCCAATCGGCTTTCTGCAGACTCTTGTAGAGAGTCGGGACACGATAATGATCCTTTACATCGTCGTAGGTCACCCACTCTGTAATCAAGTCCGGTCGAGGACTGTGAAGCGGTTCGCGGTGTTTAGGCACAGGATCGTCTTTGAAGGTCCAGACGTTGAAGCGGGCGCGACCGTTGCCGTAGGGAGCAAGCCCTTTGGCGATCGCCTCTTCAAACACTTTCCCGGTCAGATCAGTTTTCCAGTTCTTCATTTCCGCGTATCCTTCATTGATGGAACTGTCGACTGGAGCCGCTCCCTTACCCGCAAGCAAAGTATTGCCATCGGGAGCCTTGACTCCCCAGCGTGCACGGAAACCTAAACCTCCTTTGGCCACAGGAATGCTTGTGCGGTAAAGGATGTGGGTACCGGGGTGTTTATCCGTCCAGCAAGGCCAGGGAAGTCCCCATTGCTCGCCATCAACCGGACCGCCTTCGGCAATTTTAGTTTTGAGGTCAAAGGCGTGAGCCCATTCCTGTTGCCGTTTCATCCTTTCCACGGTTTGACCTGTCATTCCAATGGTACGCATCCCCAAGTTCCACTCGCGAGTGATGTCCTCTGGCAGTTGCTTCCACGCTCCGTTCTTACTCTTCTTAAACTTGTCACCAAAGCCAAGCCGTTCGGCCAAGTCGATGACAATATCAAGATCCTTGCGAGATTCCCAAACCGGCTTAACAACCTGGTTGCGCCACTGGATATCCCGGTTGGAGTTGGTTACCGATCCGGACTGTTCGTAAACCGTTGCAGCCGGCAGGATGTATACTCCATCCTTTCGGTCTGGCAGGATGGATGTGGTGGTCACAAAAGGATCAATGTCCACCAGCAATTCAACTTTGTCCAGAGCAGTTTTGATCCGATCCAGTTGGGATTGGCTGTTGGTGGAGTGTCCCCAATAGAAAGCAGCATGGACATTTTCATCCTGTCCTAGCTCCTTTGGATCCATCAGCACACCTTCGTACCAGCGTGCTACGGTGAAACCCACTTTGTGCTGGATTTTTTCATTGGCAAAACGGCCATTGATCCAGTCATTATCCACATCCCAAACATTTGACCAGTGCTTGTAGGCACCTTTGGACAACCCATAATAACCTGGCAGTGTATTTGAAAGCACTCCGAGGTCGGTGGCCCCCTGAACATTATCATGTCCGCGGAACACGTTTGTACCTCCGCCGGGCTTGCCCATGTTACCCAATACTAACTGTAGTACACAATAGGATCGAGTGACAGAAGTACCGTTGGTATGCTGAGTGCCGCCCATGGCCCAGATCACAGTGCCGGGAGTATTTTCAGCCAGCAACCTTGCGGTGTGTTCCAAATCGGCAACCGATACTCCGGTGATGTCTGACACAGTTTCGGGATCGTAGCGTTTCAGTTCCTCTTTCAAGTTACTGAAACCATAAGTACGATCCTGAATCATCTTTTTGTCCTCCCAGCCATTCTTCAAGATGATGTTTACCAGACCATAGATGAAAGCCACATCTGTTCCAGAGCGATGGCGCACGTACTTATTGGCGAAGGCAGCCGTCTGCGAAAACCGAGGATCCACAACAATGATTTGGGCGCGATTCTCCTCCTTTGCAGTGAGTATGTGCTGCATCGCAATTGGATGTGATGTGCAGACATTCTCTCCGATAATGAGAACACTCTTGCTATTGCGGATGTCGTTCATTGAGTTGGTCATCGCCCCATAGCCCCATACATTTGCCAATCCTGCCACGGTGGTGGAATGGCAGATTCGGGCCTGATGGTCGATGTTGTTGGAACCCCAGAAAGCAGCAAACTTTCGCAGAGCATATGCAGTTTCGTTATTGTGGTGGGCTGAACCAAGGATCATCAGGGAATCCGGTCCGTACTTTTTGCGAATCGTCTGCAACTTGGCTGTGATCTCACTCATCGCCGTGTCCCAACTGATCCGTTTCCATTTACCTCCTTCGAGTTTCATGGGGGACTTGAGTCGTTTATCGCTTATAACATGCTCCCTGGCTGCTGCACCTTTGGAGCACAGGCTGCCAAGGTTTATCGGATGTTCGAACCACGGTTCGATGCTGACCCAAGTGTCGTTTTCAACCTCAGCGATAAAACCACAGCCGACTGCACAGTTGCCGCAAATGGTTTTGATTTGCTCCAGTTTACGCGGGCTTTTAGCCCCTGATTCTGCCGCTTTTGCCTCCCTCACCAATGAGGGTCCCATTGCAACCAATCCAACCCCTATTCCGGCAGCGGTAACAAAACCGCGACGACTTACACTGGGATTGAGGCTGTCCATCAAGGCGGGATTCAGTTGCTGCCCGTCACTTTGTTTAACTCTATTCAGTTTCATACTCCTCCTGGCTTTAAGTGTAAAGAGTTTTGTAATAGCGCTCAGCTTCTTTAGTCCGACTGTACAAAATCGGACCTGTGGAAGTGCCTGAGCCTGTCACCCCTCCTGAATTCACCACGGCAGTGCCTGCGGTCAATATGATTGCCGAAGTGGCTCCCGCTCCTGCTAGCGCTCCGAGAAGAAAACCTCTTCTGCCCGAACTTTTTTCATTGCCCATATCCCAACCTCCTTCTGTTTCAGAAAGTGTTCTTAGTTAAAAGCCTGAACGGCCCTTTAAATCATCTGCCCCTACTCGGAGCAGAAGACGATTGATCAAAGTATTGTCTGTTGTTCAGTGCATTTGTGGTGAATTTAGACCGATGAGACTGGTCAATCAGCTGACGCACGCAATGGAGTCACAGATTATACTTCCATCTTCATTCAACGATGCCACCTCAATCTCCACTTCAAACCCTTCTTCTAGATCTTCCAGGCTGCCGCCCATCAGACCTACCGTTTCAGGTTCTATTATCTCCACATTGGCTCTCAACGCAAATTGGACTGTAACTTCATTGCCATTACTCTCAACAATCAATGCTGAGCGGTTAGCAAGATCAAGATGCTTTATTCTTCCTTCAATCATGGTTTTTACTCCTATCTGAAAAATTTAAAACGACATCCTCTACCTACATAAACAAAGCGTATAACTAAAAGGAAGGCATGTCAACAAAAAAATGAATTATTTTTGACATTTGTAAAATATAAAAAGAGAATCGAAAAAATGCGACTAATTTAAGATAGCTAATCAACAAGAATTAAAAGACCTATAATTTATGAAAAATGCCGTGTTATATGGAGTTGCTTCACTGGGCCCTCAAAACGAGCATGATTATTCATTTGAAATGTCCCACCCAGGAAAGAATGTTCCATGAAAATAAGCCAAATTCATACAGCGTTTAGGCAAAGTTAAACGAATACGAGAAGAAAATTACGTAGTTGACTTCAAAATGACTGTAATCATTTTCTCAATACAAAAAAGGCATTTGGTCCATTGCAAAATTCTATCTGAATTTTACGATGAAAAACAAAAACGATTGTTTTACCGCCAACCAGTTCGGCAAACTCAAAGTGCCACACGGCAGTTTTTTGCCGAAATTCGCTCAAAAGGACTTTAAACCTCTGCATTTCTTTGAGCAAAACAAAAGCTGCGGATGGATGCCATTCTGACTCAAGAGAACTGCCGTAGATTCCGGAAACTCTGTATTTGGTTTTTTCATTAACTGCTTTTTCACAGCGATTTTCCGGATTATTTTCTGACTCTGCTGCATGAACAAAAGTTACAATTAACGAATAAAAAACAACAATAAACACGCGCATCATTTATTCCAGCATAATGGGAGTAACTCTCACATTATCCTCCTGCAAATCAATTTGGTGAAATGAGGATTTCTGTCCGGTATAAGGAGTTGATGTCGATGATGCCGAATTAACCAGCAGCAATTCCGGAGTTGAAACTCTGGGAAGATGATGAGTCCAATTCCGATGAATGTGACCATGCAAGTATAAACGAATGTTTGGATGCCGCAAAATCCAGTTCCGGACCGGTATAAGATTGTAGAGCTCATGAAACTGGTCGAATTTCCAGCCTTCCGGAAAAGTCAGAGGATAGTGATTAACAATTACAAAACGTGTTTTTTCCGGAAAACTTAGAAGCAATTTTTCCGTAGCCCGTATTGTGCTGCGGCGCACCGTGCCTGCGGCTGTCAACCAGTCGTTGGGATGCGCACTATCCCATCCGACTATTACCCAGTCTGAGTTTAATTTACAGACATGAATTTCTTCATCACCAAAAAATTCTCCAAAATATTGTTTGTAATAATCATTAGCTGCGCTATGTTTCACATAACGATCATGGTTTCCCGGAATGATTGTAACTCGTTCGGGATCTTTGAGCAGCGGTTCCAGGGTTTCTCTTGCCAGTGAAAATCCACGTTCCAGCGAAAGTTGTGTCAGATCTCCGCTGATCACCAAATGATCCCATTTCATGTTTTGAATTTGCTCAACGAGTTGTTTTGCGCGCTTAATAGGAAATTGTCTGGCTCGATGTAAAAATAAATTTCCCGTGCCTATAATTCTTTTTGACTTCCATTCTCGAAAATTTTGTGGATATGTGTGGAAATGCAGATCAGAAATGTGTACTATAGTTGCGTTCATAATTGTTTTGGAATCTGTTCTGCGAACTGTTAACAAATTTGCAGGGAAATTCTGGATCAGGTTTTGCTATATTTGCTAATATTCAGGAAAAACTTTTTTGAGCAGAATGCCCTTTTATTAACTTGTACGCAAGCGTTCTTTTTTCTGATGGAGCGCAAACCTTTTTTCTAAGCCACAATACACAGGGAGAATTCATGGTCCTATTTTTATTAGGCTCAGCGTTATTCGGAATTGTAATAGCGTCCATTTATTATGTCAAAGTTTCCAGAATTCCGCTAACTCAGGGAATAGATAACACAGAAGAAGCGGAAAAACTTACAAAAATCCATGGTGCAATTGCCAGAGGTGCCATGGCCTTTCTTAAGGCAGAATATAAATACATGGTATATTTCATGGCCGGTTTTGGAATTTTGATTGCATTGCTGATTGATGATCCACATACTCCTGATGTCAACGAAGGAATTTTCACCGCAATTTCATTTTTGCTGGGCTGCGTCATTTCAATAGTTTCCGGATTCATCGGGATGCGGATTGCAACCATTGGCAATGCCAGAACAACCACTGCCGCAAAAAATTCAATTGCAGACGCATTTGCAGTAGCCCTGAATTCAGGTGCAGTAATGGGTTTCGGTTTAGTTGGATTGGCAGTGCTTGGACTCACCGGAATTTACTTAATTCTTGAAGCATTGCTTCCAGGAATTGAAAAACATATTTTGATGGAAGTCATGGCAGGTTTTGGACTTGGTGGTTCTTCTATCGCACTTTTTGCTCGTGTGAGCGGCGGCATTTTTACAAAAGCGGCAGATGTAGGCGCTGACCTTGTCGGAAAAGTTGAGAAAGGTATTCCGGAAGATGACCCGCGTAATCCGGCGGTGATAGCGGATAATGTTGGTGACAATGTCGGTGATGTTGCCGGAATGGGTGCGGATTTATTCGGCTCCTGTGCGGAAAGCACTTGTGCAGCACTTGTGATTGGCGCAGTTGCTTTTGCTACTAATTTGGAAGCACTTCTATTCCCAATTTTAATTTCAGCCGTCGGCATTCCAGTCAGTCTTGCTGCCATGTTCACTGCACGAGTTAAAGAAGAAAAAGACGTAGCACTCGTATTAAAACGACTCTTAGTCGTGGCAACAGGACTCAGTGCGGTTGTAATGTATTTTGTTTCCATGTGGGCGCTGCCTGAAAGTTTCGAAATAAACGGTGAAAATTATACAAATATGGACGTCTTTCTGTGCTACTTAACCGGTGCAGTAACCGGCTTATTGGTGGGGCTGCTTACGGAGTACTACACTTCACATGATTTCAAACCTGTACAGGAAGTCGCAAAAGCCTCCGAAACCGGTGCGGCGACTAATATTATTTTCGGGCTTGCTCTCGGTTATCAAAGCGCCGCCGGTTCAATTCTGCTCCTGGCCGCCAGTATTTATATACCCTTCACTCTGGCGGGAATGTACGGTGTCGCGGTTGCCGCAATCGGAATGTTGAGTACTTTGGTGGTTGGTTTGACCATTGATGCCTACGGTCCTGTTGCGGATAATGCCGGTGGCATTGCTGAAATGACCGGAATGGGCGAAAGTATCCGCGAACGTACAGACGTGTTGGATTCCGCGGGAAATACAACTGCCGCAATCGGCAAGGGTTTCGCCATTGGTTCTGCTATTCTGACTTCCCTCGCACTTTTTTCAGCATTTTTAACGCGGGCAGATCTTTTGGATCCTGAGGCAAAAATAATGGACAGTATCAACTTGCTTGATCCACTTGTTTTAACCGGTTTGTTTATTGGTGCAATGTTGCCCTTCCTCTTTTCCGCAATGACCCTGAAGTCGGTAGGTAAAGCGGCTTTTGACATGATTGAGGAAGTACGGCGGCAGTTTCGGGAAATTCCGGGAATCATGGAAGGAACCGCGGAACCGGATTATGAAAAATGTATCGCTATTTCCACAGAAGCTGCGCTTCGTGAAATGATTCCTCCCGCTATTTTAATTATGGGCACACCGCTTTTAGTAGGCTTCCTTTTTGGAGTACCTGCAGTTGCAGGCATTTTGGCAGGTTCACTAGTTTCCGGAGGAGTGCTTGCTATTGCTTCTGTCAACTCAGGTGGAGCCTGGGACAATGCCAAAAAGTACATTGAAAAAGGAAACTTGGGTGGAAAAGGTACAGATACACATAAGGCCGCTGTTGTCGGAGACACTGTCGGCGATCCGTTTAAGGATACTTCTGGACCATCTCTAAATATCCTCGTTAAACTTTCTGCTATACTCAGCCTGGTTTTTGTTCCTTTTTTCATTCAGTACGGCGGTTTGTTAATTGGCTGATTTATCTTCAGGCGGATCCGAGGGTCCGCCGATCCACACCGCTGTTTAATTCTTCTCCTGCATTTCTTTTAAGAACTTTTTGTGCCTTATTCAAAGACCTATTTGGATCATAATGCGACATCGCCGTTACTGCCGGAGGTGACACAGGTAATGAACGAAGTGGCTCAACAAGCATTTGCCAACCCTTCAAGTCCGCATTGGGCTGGACGTGACGCACGTGTTTTACTTGAAGAAGCTCGGGAAAAATTAGCACTTTCCTTGGGCGCAAAACCTCAAGAAATATTCTTTACCAGCGGAGGTTCTGAAAGCAACAATACTGTCCTCCGGCAATTATTAGTGACATCCGGAAAACAACATTTAATCAGTTCCGCAGTCGAGCATCCTTCTGTGCTGGAAACTTGCCGAATTCTCGCTGATCAACCAAATATTGATTTCACAGAACTAGCTGTTGATTCAACCGGGCGTCTTGATCCGGAAAAACTGCTCACCTCAATTCGTCCGGAAACAGTTTTGATTTCTGTGATAACTGCGAACAACGAAACCGGAAATCTCCAGTCCATTGAAGAATTAAGGAAACTTGCGCATGAACGCAAAATTCCTTTTCACACCGATCTTGTACAAGCCGTCTGTAAAATTAAACTGGATTTGAATGCATCCAGAGTTGATTATGCAACCGCAACTGCACATAAACTTGGTGGTCCGCGTGGTATAGGACTGCTTTACGTAAAACAGGGATCTCCCTTTCAGTCATTGATCTCCGGTGGAAAACAAGAGCGTGTACGACGAGCGGGTACGGAAAATGTGGTGCTTGCAGTCGGTTTTGCCAAAGCAGTTGAATGGTATCTTGAAAATCGTTCCAAACTTCGAGAACAGTTTTTCCTATTCAGGAAATCAATACTTAGCGAAATCGAAAAACTCGAAGGCATTTTCATCAATACCGATTTAGATAATAGTTTACCCCACACGCTCAACTTTGGTTGTCATGGAATCAGTGCAGAAAGCCTTTTGATTTCGCTGGATTTGGATGGAATTGCGGTTTCAACCGGATCAGCCTGTTCTTCCGGAGCAATGGAAGCCAGTCATGTGCTGTTAGCCATGGGGCTTTCCCGTACTGACGCAAAATCAAGCTTGCGGGTCAGTTGGGGTTGGTCAACAACCGCAACTGAAATTGATTTTTTTTGCAAGCGTCTGACTCATCACATTCTTCGTTTACAGCAAAAAAATATAACTGGAAATTCCTGATCCCAAAATGTTTATTGATGGGCTAAGTAGAAAAACTTTATTGCAGAAATTTTTGCTCAGTGCATTGCTTGGCAGTCTTATTTTTTTCGGAATCAGCAGTTGCGGGAATTCGCTGAACCGGAAAAATTATTTATCATGCCGCCTAAGTCTGGAGACAGACCGTCAAAAAATAAGGGCAGGAAACGGCTACAGCTATAAATCTGAATCTTTCGAAGAATGCCGTGCACCGGCTAATTTTCAAAAAGCAACAGACTAAAACGTCAAATTTATTTTAGGGCATCTCTAAAAATTCTTTTTCAGTTAAAACGTCTTGAAAATCTGTTGTATTATGGTATAGTTGTTAAATGTAATAAATAATAAAATCAATGACTAACACGAACATATAGAAGTGCCATGATGGGATTTTTTGATTTCGAATTTAAAATGGATGACATTAAGAAACATCAACCCCCTTTGCAAAAACTCAATAAGGTAATAGATTGGGAGATCTTTCGTCCCATATTAGAATCAGAATTATTGAACAAAAGCAAAGTGAAAGGTGGTCGTCCACCATTTGATAAATTGCAGATGTTTAAGATCATTATATTACAACGCTATTTTAACATATCGGATGATCAAACAGAGTTTCAAATAAAAGATCGACTCTCTTTTATGGATTTCTTGAATTTAGAACTATCAGACAAAATACCTGATGCCAAGACGATATGGTTTTTTAAAGATCAACTGTGTAAAAAGGGACTCACGGAGAAACTCTTTGATTTATTCACAGAAACTCTCAACTCCAAAGGTATAATAGCCAAAGAAGGCTCCATGGTTGATGCCTCATTTGTTGATGTACCCAAACAACGAAACAACAGAGAAGACAACGCAATCATCAAAAAAGGAGCAGTCCCCATTAGTTTAGCTAAAAACAAAAATAAACTAGCACAAAAAGATACTGATGCTAGATGGATAACTAAAAATAATGAGAGGCATTTTGGCTACAAGAATCACATAAACGCAGACAAAAAAACCAAGCTCATAAACAACTATTCCGTTACCAATGCCAGTACTCACGATTCAGTAGAACTAGAAAATTTAGTCAACGAAACAGATAACATCCTTTATGCAGATAGCGCCTATCGTTCAGAGCATATTGAAACACACTTAAAAGAAATCAAATGTACCTCAGAAATACACGAAAAAGCATATCGCAATAAACCACTCTCAGAAAATCAGGAAAAAAACAATGCTGGTAAATCCAAAATCAGAGGTAGAGTTGAACATATATTTGGTTTTATGACAAACTCAATGAATGATGCTCTACATTTGAGACAAATTGGACAGCAGAGAATTGCTACTACAATTGGTTTTGTTAATCTTACCTACAACCTATTCAGATTTGAACAACTGATGAGGTTAAATAAAGCATGAAATCATTGTTAAATGATTGTTTTATTAAGAAAATACAACAAAACTTTTGTGGCACCAACAAAATACACAGTTTCACTCAATCTTGAAATTGAATATCGATATATTCGAAAATAAAATTCCTCATAACTTCATCGCAAAACCAGACAAAAATTGATTGAAATCTGGTTTCTACATGAAATTGACTGAAATCTGGTTATTAGAGGTTCCCTTAAGTAAGTTTCACCTAAACCAGCCACTACTGAACCAAGTTTTTGATTCATCAATCCTACTTGCAGGCACACCGGCATCTGCTGGCATTTCCACCAAGAAACAAGACATTCTGAAGCTCATAGGCACCTCTCATGCCCCGAATGGCAAGTTTGCCTGGATTGAACTTAATGGTGAAGACTATGGCTGGACTAGAGAAGGAGAAAATGTAGGGAAATACAGAATTGTTATGGTTGAAATGTGAAAAGTAATTGTTGAGTCAGGGAGAAAGAAGCTTGTCTTGGTAATGTTGATAGGTACTCAATTTGAGAATGAACTATGAGATTCATGATCCTTCTATTAATTCTTTCCTCCTCGATCGTTTATGCAGAACAGAAGAAGACTGACCAGACATCACCGAAACTCTGTCTGGAGACCATCTACAACAAGAATTTTGATGCAGCACCAGCAAATGCACCGAAGAAACTGAATCACTTATTGTCAAAGTGCATTGCAGAAACCAAGATAAAGGATTTCACTCTCATAAAATGCAGTTGTAGTCAGCCTAAAGATATTGATCCATGTATTGACAAGTTCATATCAAGTCATAACTTTACTAGAGATGGATATTTCCAAGCTGTTGCTTACCACTGTGAAAGGATGGTATGGAGTTAATTTGTTAGTGAGAGGTAATATCCTGTGAGTAAAATCCCCCTATTCTTGTAAAATACCCCTAAACTCAAAGAGTACAAAAGTGTTGAGATTCTCTAAAATAGTTCTATTATTTAGATAATAGTTCTATTGAGTCGATAATCTTTTGTTATTCGTAAACTATGGAATATCCATTAAGCAACTCAAAGTTAAGAGTACTATCCATCCTTAAATGAGGTAACAACATTAACTATTAGGACTTATTGAAATTGCTGTTGGATTTAAATGCGGGGAATCGTAAACTACTTCTTGGTGTAAAATGACATTGTGTTTTTGCACCAATGTGATGTGGCAGATTTTGATAACAATTCACAATTAACTTAAAGGACAGAAAGGGGGAAATATGACATAAAATATTTAATGTACATTAGATGCAAAAATAATGAACATTTGCGTCTTGTAATATTAGAAACTATGGGAATACCTATGGTTTATCTCTAAACCTTTGAAGGAATGATACTATGATTACCAAACTGTCCAACCGCATGACTCAGATTGCGGTCAAGAAATTTAACCGCCGCGCCCTATTGAAGGCCGTAGCAGCGGGTGGCGTTGCTGCGACAATGCCGTTTATTATTCGTCAGTCGCTGGCGTCTTCCGGCGAAGTCAATGTGTTCGCCTGGGGTGATTACATCAAGCCCAACATCATCGAGGCCTTTGAAAAGAAAACCGGCATCAAGATCAATCTTTCGACCTACGGCTCGAATGAAGAAGTCCAGAGCAAGCTTCGTGCTGCTGGCGGCAAGGGCTTTGATCTGATCTTCCCGTCGGTTGATACCCGTCCTGAATATGATGATGGTGATCTGCTTCAGGCCGTTGATGAAAGTCGCATCAAGCTTGACCAGATTGATTCTTCTATCTGGCGAAGCTCCCTTAAGCTAGGTGCTTCCAGACGCGGCAAGCGCTATTTGATACCGTTTGACTGGGGTACCGAAGGTATCACCTATGACAGCTCTGTCCACAGCTTCAATCCAGGCGAATTATCTTATGGTGATATGTGGGTTGACGGTCTGGACGGCAAGGTTGCCGGACGTCAGAAATCCATAGTCATTACCCTGGCGATTTATCTCGATAGTATTGGCAAGGTTTCGTCGAACCGCGGCATGGATCTGTATAAGAGTGAAGCCGATATGCGCCGTGTCCTGGATGGTTGCCTGAAATTCCTGAAACCGTACAAGAAAAACATCGGTGCATTCTGGAACAACGCGACAGAAGCAACTTCGGCCTTTACCGACGCCGGTTGCACCATTGGTCAGACATGGGATACCACCGGTATCAAACTGCACATTGATGTCGACAAGAAGTGGATCTACACAGCACCCAAGGAAGGTGCCCTTGCATGGATGGACACAATGGCTATCCCGTCTGGTGCTACGAATATTGAACAGACCTATGAGCTCATCAACTTCCTGATGACGCCGGAAATTGGTGCCATGTTTGCCAATAATACCGGTTACAACACTGCGGCTGTTGGTTCTGCACGTCATCTTTCCGAAGCCAACAAAGCGGCATTTAAAATCGCTTACCCTGAAGGCGCAATTGCAAATATGTGGTGGTGGCCTATGAACACACCCTGGTTCAGTAGCGTTCGTCAGGAGTACGTGGAAAAAGTTACGGCTCTCTAATCTAATAAAACAAGTGCGGAGCCATTTTCTTAAATAAAGGAGATGGCTCCATCATTTTCTTGCGTCGAGCGAGGAAACTGTATTCCTGTATCTTATTATTTTGGGGTTTCTGACTCATGCGCGGAATGGATATAGAACTAACAAATGTGTCGATGAAATTCGGCGATTTCACAGCCGTCTATCCAACCGACCTGAAGGTTAAAGCGGGTGAGTTTTTCTCAATTCTGGGACCCTCAGGATGTGGTAAAACCACGATCCTGCGAATGGTTTCCGGCTTCCTGAACCCCACCACGGGTGGCATCAAAATAGGCGGCGAAGAGATGACCGTGGTCGGGCCGCACAAGAGACCGACAGCCCTGATTTTCCAAAACCTTGCTCTTTTTCCGCTGATGACGGTTTGGGAAAATGTTGCCTTTGGCCTTGAAATGCGCGGCTGGGAAAAGACCAGGCGTCGAGATAAGGCTTTTGAACTTCTTGATTTGGTCGCTCTTGGAGATCAAGGCGACAAAATACCGGACGAATTGTCGGGTGGTCAGCGCCAGCGTGTTGCCGTTGCGAGGGCCCTGGCCGTTGAGCCAGCCGTACTGCTGCTCGATGAACCACTTTCATCCCTGGATTTGAAGTTGCGTCAACATATGCGCTCAGAACTTCGTGATATTCAGCGCAAAACCGGTGTTACATTTATTTATATTACCCACGACCAGGGTGAAGCCCTGACCATGTCAGATCGTATTGCTGTCATGAAGGCTGGGGTTATTGAGCAAGTCGATACAACGGACAGGGTTTACGATGCCCCGGCGACGGCTTTTGCCGCAACCTTTGTCGGTGCAAATAATGTATTTCGTGGAAAGGTGACTTCCCTCGATGGCGACATGGCCGTGGTTGAAACTAAATACGGCGTGCTGCGAGCTAAGAACCCACAAAATCAGGTCGTCGGAAACAAGGTCGTTTTATTTGTTCGCCCCGAAAAGATGCAGGTGCTGAGCGCAGTCGACCGCGAAGAGAACGCAATTGCCGTGGAATTTGAACGACGCGATCTGGAAGGCCCGTTTGTTAATTTATTCTTCCGCCGTGAAGGTGATGTTTTCTCGGCTCATTTGGTCAATGCCGGGGACGTGGCTCACCACCCGTCCGGGCATAAGGGTCTTTGTTTTGCCCCGCAAGACGGCATGATCCTGCCTGTGGGGGATATTGCCGATGAGTAGGCTGCTTCGTTCATTTGGCCCGCATCTGACAAGCCTGATCCTGCTGCTTTCGGGTGTTTGGGTCATTGGCATGATTATCGGGCCGCAATTGATCATGGTCGAGCAGTCTTTCTGGTACACCGACCGAGGTGGCGATGCCGTCGTGATTACAGTGCAAATCGACGCTCACTATAACGATATCGATGTGCTTGCGTTTGACAAAATGGACGCAGAAGACCTCGCTCCGTCACCGGAGCGCGATGCGAAAATCGCCGAAATCGATGCAACCATTGCCGAGAAGCGGGTAATAATCGCCGAGCTGGAAACGCGTGAGGTTATTCCGAAAAAAGTTTACTCCCTGCGCAACTATACCATTATGGGTGGCAGTCATTTAGCCATATTTATAAAGACCATTCTGGCCTCCGTTGCGGTTACGTTGATCGCGTTTGTTGTCTGTTATCCCATGGCCTATACCGTCGCAAAGCTGGCAACGCCGAACCGAGCGGCGATAATTATGCTTGGGTTGATCATCCCATATGCAATCAACGAACTGTTGCGTGTTTTCGCGTGGTTGATGATCCTGAACTATAACGGCGTGGCAAACTTTTTGCTGGGTCTGATCGGGGTTGAGCCCATAGCGTTTCTGGAAAGTGGCACAGGTGTCTTTATTGCCATGGTTTACGCCTATATTCTTTTCATGGTATTTCCCATTTACAATACGGTTGAGACACTCGATACATCCCAAATCGAGGCAGCTCGTGATTTGGGCGCGCCGACCTGGCAAATTCATCGCAGGATTGTCCTGCCTCATGCCAAGCCTGGCATCGCCGTTGGCTGCATCATGACCTTCATGCTCTCGGCCGGGTCTTATGCAGTTCCTTATATTATGACCCGCGGCACGGCTGAACCCTGGTTCACCCAGTTGATCTACAATAAATTCTTTGAATCGCTTAACTGGAACACCGGTTCAGCATATGCCTTCACGCTGTTGGTTGCTTGCGTGATTTTTGTTTTCCTGATGATGCGAATGTTCAAGGTCGGCATTAAGGATATCGCGAAATGAGCAAGGTATCACAAACGGCTTTCGGGCAGGACAGCCGGATTGTACTTAACATATACATGGTGATTTTTTTCTCCTATATGTTTCTGCCATTGATTTTGATGGTCGCAGCAGGGTTTAACGATTTCGACACACCATCCGTAACCGTGTGGCGTGGCTTTACACTGAAGTGGTTCGGTGTTCTGGCTCAAGATACCCGTATGTGGAGCGGATTGATCAATTCGTTTATTATCGCCGTTGCGGTTATCGCCGTGTCGCTGCCGCTTGGACTTGCCGGTGCTTTATTGGTTGCGCGGCTGGATTCACGATATAATACTTTGATCTACGGTGTCATGGTGTCGCCGCTGCTGATGCCGGGGATCATTCTGGGTATTTCTACGTTGATTTTCTGGCGGGAGGCCGGTGTCTCGGGCGGTTTATTTACAGCCGCGATTGCCCAGGCATCGTATATATCGTCCTATACCATGCTGATGTTTATGGCCCGGCTGGAACGTCAGGATATCACCCTCGAAGAAGCAGCCCAGGATTTAGGTGCAAGCCATATCCAGGTCTTCAAACGTATTACCTTACCGTTCCTCAAGCCGACGATCTTGACGGCTAGCGTGATTGCCTTTCTCCAATCTTTTGAAAACTACAACACAACGATTTTTTCCATCGGCGGTTCTCATACCCTGGTGACGGAAATCGGCTCGCGGATGCGCTTTGGCCTGACGCCCGCAGTGAATGTCATCGGGATTATCTTTGTGGCTATAACGATTATCTGTGCGGCCCTGTATGTGGTCTTCCGTGAACGGGAGAAGGTCCGGACAGCCGCGCTTAAATAAGCGGAATGTTATCCTTGTTCCGAAACCTATTACAAAAATGAACCGAGATACATCACCCCCCGATCCACTTCGCGGCCTCAAATATAGGAAAATCAAAAAAGTATCAAGAAAAATATTTTATGGCTTCAGCGCCTTTTTATGGATCATTCACATCATCCCCTGTGCGTAATCCCCACTAATTCTTCTGAGTCAGAGAATCAACACAAACATTATCAATAATTCTGCACCCATCAATTCTGGTGCAGATTTCCTCCACAACCTTCCCATTTCTTGCAAATATTACAAAATTATGATATGTTTTCGTACTCTTATTAATTAATAGTTTTTTCAAATCAAAACCTCTCTTTTTAGGGACACAACCATGAAATTAATATTAGAAAATGGTGGACTATGAATGCTAAAGAAAAAATTGAATCTTATTCTCTCCAACAAAAAAATATCATTGGTAAGTGGTTGGAGGAAGAGATGTTGGAGATTGCAAAATCTTTACGTACAGAGTTTTATGAATTAGGTGAAG
>JYMV01023070.1_pt1 | contig 40813 bp, 35 predicted proteins | sample 338911 | NCBI WGS metagenome assembly JYMV01 (sample SAMN03354496, study PRJNA234377) | hydrothermal vent metagenome | biome: Deep sea; feature: Hydrothermal plumes at the Eastern Lau Spreading Center, Western Pacific Ocean; material: Seawater | place: Tonga | collected 2009 | depth 2000 m m | reverse complement strand
GGTCTGGGCATTGTCCCAGGAATATGTATAAGTCCCGGACCCTCCAAGTGGCAAGGCAATCGCGGAACCAGTATTATCGCCATTACATAATATGTGAATGGTGTCTGTCGTTACTGTCAGTATTGGAGGTGAGCCTACGGCTATAGAGTCAGAATCAGAACATCCAAGTAAATCGGTAACCACTACTGTGTACATACCCACGCATAAGGCAAATGCCGAATCGTTGGTTTGAAACAAACCATCATTCCATTGATAGGTATAAGGCGCGGTTCCACCACCAGCTACAACCCTTACCACACCATCACACGAGCCACCACATGATTCGTTGGTGCTGTCCATTACCAGGGTAAGTGGCGGTGGATTTGCCACCGTGTAGCAACCATTATCTTCACACCCCTTAGAATCGGTTACCGTCACACAATAGGTGCCCAGGCCTAACCCGGTTTGGGACGATGTTACCGGTCCATTGTCCCAGGCGTAGGTGTACGGCGGTGTTCCTCCGGAGGCCGCAGACTGCACGGTTCCATCACTGGCGCTTCCACAGGTCAAATCCGTACCCGTGACATTGGCAAGCAGGGGCGGTGGTGAAAAAATCTCAATAGTGCATGAATCCTGACATCCGTTACTGTCAGTAAAGACAACCTGGTTGAGTCCCGTGATCAGAGAGTCCGCAAATGCCGTTGTTTCTGCTGCGGGATTGTCCCATAGGTATTGGTATGTACCTCCACCAAATGGCACACCACCTCCCACAAGTACGGTAGTAGATCCATCAATATCCCCAAAACAAGTAACGGTATCAGACAAGGGAAAAAATGTACATGTTAGAGGTAATTGGTCATTCACTTCAACCGTACCTAAACAGGGTGCACCGGATGCCGGCGTTACAGTCACACTGTAAAAACCACTTCCCAGGTTGAATATGGAATCGGTCCCATTTCCAGAACATCCCCCGCAGCTCCAGGTAAATGTATAAGGTTCAACCGATCCATCGCCGAAAACCTCCACTTTTGCATTTCCATTTGTGTCGAGATTACACAGCAGATCAGTGCTTGTCAATATAATTGAATCCATACCGGGGTTAAGCGCACAGGATATTGTCACTGTCTCACCTCTGGTGGTGTAGGTCAGGGCACAACAAAATGCAATAATGAAAAGGAGGGTTATATGTGTAATCTTACGCATCAATTCTATCAGAACAGGTTGTGTCAATATTACCGACAATTCGCATAAGTAGGTTTTCTACGACTAATCTATAAATAAGTTTCGGTTTCCAATCAGAAAAACGACAATCATAATCCAATCCTAGTTAACGCGCCCGTATTCATAACTTTTCAAAGACGCATACGGTAAGACGTACAATATTGTCAAAGTTGCCTTAATAATTATCCTTACAACTACAGTTGGGTGAATGTACATACGCCTAGGTGATTTTGATTATTTTTGTGAAGGATGAACAAATCTCTGTTTATTTAAGCAAATGAACCAATTCCTGTTTACGATAGTGGCAATGTGCCTGTCAATAGTACCATTGACAGGACAAGACACCTTTTCTATTGTAGCAGTTGATTCAGTAACCGGGGAAGTTGGAAGTGCTGGAGCTTCATGCCTGGATAATTCTCAGATTGCTGGTGGGGTGCTGATCATTTCAGATCCTCACCCGGGAAGAGGGGTAATTCATACCCAGGCCTATTGGCTGGCAGCCAATCAAAATAACGCTTCAACCAGAATGGATCTTGGAGATTCACCGGAACAGATCATTTATTGGTTGACATGGAACGATGTGCAGAGTAATCCTACCCGGAGACAGTACGGAATTGCAGATTTTGACAGCTCAGGTAGCCCAAGAGCCGACGCATACACTGGTATTAATTGCGATGATTATAAGAATCACATAATTGGCCCGTATTATGCGATTCAGGGCAACATTTTACTCGGACAGGAGATACTTGACTCCATGGAGTCGCGATTTTTAGATGAGCCCGGGGGCCTTGCGTGTAAATTGATGGCTGCCCTTCAGGGAGCTAATGTGGCGGGCGCTGATACAAGATGCCTATCTGAAGGCGTCTCATCTCTGTCTTCTTTTGTAAGAGTGGCTCGGCCTGAAGACACCACTGGGACATTTTACATGGACCTGGCTGTAGTGGAGACACCATTTGGTGTAGAACCCATTGATTCATTGCAAACACTATTTGACAATTTCATGGCGCCTTTAACGCCAACTGCTGATTTTACGCATGTAGAATCCCTGTTGTCAGTCGATTTCTCTGATGCATCTGCGGGTGCTACCTCTGTTAGCTGGAATTTCGGTGATGGATCAGGAGACACCACGTCAAATCCACAGCATAGCTACGCAAGTGAAGGAACATATAATGTCTGTCTTACCGCCTATTATGAGTGTCTGTCGGAGACTTATTGTGACAGTATTACGGTGATAGCAACAGGGGTTAAAGAACACGCAGAATCTCAACAACTGTCGGTCTATCCCAATCCAGGTGGGGCGACTTTCACGGTGACTTCCGGAGAGGCCCTTCAAGGTGCGGTCCTCACAGTGCTCAATGAAGGGGGCAGGGAAGTCATTCACATGTCCAACCTCAGCGGGAATACAGTTACCTTAAATCTGAAGGGTTTGCCCAAGGGATTGTACCTGTTGCGTATAAGCGCTGAGGCTGAATTCTATGCCGTGCCAATTATTTTGGAGTAGGGGACTCGACAGCTTTCACAATTTCGCTCTCATCAATTTCCTCCATGCATTTGAAGTGGCCTTTAGGGCAGGTTGTAAATCCGAGTTTGGTGCAAGGACGACATTCCAGGTCCCTGACTTCCATGATTTTTCCAACACCATTTTTTCCGTGATCACTGAGATATGGATACATGCCAAATTCTGGAATTGTATTTCCCCAAATTGAAATAATCTCTTTTTTAAATGCCGCCGCAACATGCATGAGTCCGGTATCGTGGGTGATGATTTTTTCGGATTGTTGCACCAAGGAAGCAGATTGATTGATGTTGTACTTTCCGCAAGCATTGTACGCATGGACCCCAACGGCCGCTGCAATCTCTTTAGCGGGTTGCACATCCTCTTTCCCTCCCAACAGCACAACTGGTTTTGAGAGGTTTTTACAGATAGCAATGATCTTTGCCAGCGGAAGTCTTTTTGTGTTGTGCCGGGCTCCTATTACGAATCCGACATACCCATTTTGGTGGCTGTAAGGCAGAGAGCTGATTGCCACCTTGTCTTCATTAGGAATAAAATAATCGAGGCCTTGACCGTCATTTACAACCCCCAGTTTCTCTACGGTTTTTAGGCACCTTTCAACAATATGCGTGTGGGGCAGGCGGTCAATTTTAAAATTCACCTTGAGCCACTTTTGGAAGTTGATCTTGTTCAAGACTGTAGTTGGTTTTTTGAGCCCTCGTTTCAAAATAGCCGTACGCAAGTTGTTGTGCAGATCGACGACATGATCATAATTTTCAGACCGCAAATCATCAATGCATTCGCTAACGTCTTTGTCGATCGCAAACAGTTTGTCAATGTGCGGATTGGCAGAGAGAATCGGTGCAAAAGCGCTCTTGGTGAGATAGTGGACCTCCGCCTTTTCAAGCTGTTGTTTTACGCAGCGAATGACAGGTGTTGTGAGAACAATGTCACCTATAGAGCTGAATCGAACAATGAGTATTTTGTGCATTATTATTACGGATTTCGCACTAAAAGTATTGAAACCAACGTGCGAATATTTTTACATAGATACGGATGATTTTTACATGTTGGTTCCACTTGCATACATGAATTGGCCCAATGATGTTTTAGACTACTTGGTCATTTGAGTGTTAATTATACCTATTATGAACACTTGAAAAAATAAGCACCTTCCTTCCTGCCTGCAGGACCTAAATTTCTATTTTTGCCGGGTAATGTTCATCGACACACATACCCATCTTTTTCTCGAGCATTTTTCTGAAGATATTGATGAAGTCATGAGCCGGGCGATTGACAGGGACATTCAACGCTTTTACCTCCCAAATATTGATCGCTCTACTTTTGATGAAATGATGGCATTGGCGGGAAACTATCCCGGTAAGGCCCTCCCCCTGATTGGCTTGCATCCATGTTCTGTAAAGGAGGATTTTGAGGAGGAGCTGAGCTTTGTGGATAAAAAGGCGCGGGGTGGTGGCTTTTTCGGAATTGGTGAAACGGGTATAGACCTTTACTGGGACAAGACTTTTTTCGAGCAGCAACGTGAATCTTTTGCCAGGCAAATAGAGCTCGCCAAGGAACTGGCGCTTCCCATCATTATACATTGCCGGGAGTCATTTGATGAAATATTTGAGATTGTAGATCGATTGAATGATGAGCGTCTTTCTGGAATTTTTCATTGTTTCACCGGAGACCTGTCGCAGGCAAACCGCATTATTGATTACGGGCGTTTTAAACTGGGCATGGGTGGAGTACTCACGTTTAAGAATTCGGGGCTTGACAAAACGATAGTTGATGTTCCGTTACAGCATTTGGTCCTGGAAACAGATTCTCCTTATTTGGCTCCTGTGCCGTATCGGGGAAAGAGAAACGAAAGCAGTTATTTGATAGAGGTGGCGAAGAAGTTGGGAGAGATAAAGGGAGTATCCATTGAAGAGGTGGCGGAAATAACTACGGACAATGCTAATGAAGTCTTTAACTTCGGGTAAGAATTAAGAACGGATGAAGCTTACAAAAGACGTAGTCATAATATTCCTCATTGGCTTTGGCCTCTATGCAAATACGCTGACACATCAGTACGCCCTTGATGACAAGATCGTTATAACGGAGAATGAATTTACAAAACAGGGATTTCGGGGGATTGGCAAGATCTTAACAACCGATGTATTTGTGGGATTCTACGGCACGGACAAGAATCTTGTCACTGGTAAAAGATACCGTCCTCTTTCCCTGGTCACGTTTGCAATCGAATACGAGTTCTTTGGTGAAAGCCCCTTCTTCAGCCATCTCATAAATGTCTTGCTATACGCATTTACGGGAGTGCTGTTGTATTTGCTGTTTCTCAAGATACTGCCTGATAGGAATAACAATTCTATATTCTGGACAACAGCATTTGTGTCCACGTGTTTTTACATAACGCATCCTTTGCACACGGAGGTTGTTGCGAACATCAAAGGAAGAGATGAAATCCTAACCCTTTTAGGAGCGCTTGGCGCACTCTACTATACCCTTAAATACCTGGAGGAGAAGAAAGTGGGAGCCATGATCCTGGCAAGTGTGTGTCTTTTTCTTGGTCTTTTTGCAAAAGAGAACGCCATCACCTTTCTCTTTGTGATTCCGGCCACTGTATATTTCTTTACACCGCATACCGGTAAGGAGAATTTTCGTGCGTTGCTGCCACTCATTGGAGTAACGGTCTTGTATATCTATATTCGCTTTTCCTTGTTGGGAACGCCAGACACTAAAGATGCTACAGAGTTAATGAATAACCCTTTCGTCTTCGCCTCTGATTCGGATAAATGGGCAACTATATTTTACACATTTGGAAAGTACATGTACTTGTTGGTATGGCCGCATCCCCTAACCCACGATTATTATCCATTCCAGGTTCCAATAATCTCATGGAGAGATATGCGGGCCATTATCCCTCTGATACTGACAATCCTGATAGCTGGGTGGGGCATTAAGGGATTATGGAAAAAGAAGCCAACTTTTTATGCCTTTCTTTTTTATCTGGCCACCTTCTCGATCGTCTCTAACGTTGTATTTCCGATCGGTTCATTTATGAACGAGAGATTCATGTACATTCCTTCAATTGGATTCGCAATCTTCCTTGGGGTTGGAGTGAGTCACGGATTGTTCAAGCATTTCAAGCCAGAGTTAAAGTGGCGCCCAATATTTAGGGCAGTGACAGTAATTGTGTTGCTCGGCTATTCCTATAAGACAATAAGCAGAAATAGGGTGTGGGAGAATGACCTTACACTTTCAACTACGGATGTTGAGATCTCTACAAATAGTGCTAAGGCGAATATGTCGGCCGGGCTGTCCCTCATTAACAAGGCACAGGCCGAAACCGATGATGCGGTTCGCAGGCCAGATTTGATTCAGGCGGTGACTTATCTCAATAAGTCCCTTGCTTTATACCCGACCTATATTCAGCCGATGTTGTTGATGGGCAATGCTTATTTTGAACTTGGCGACTATGCCAATAGCCTGGTTTATTTTGAGAGATGTTTGCAGATCAATCCGGTGTACTCTTATGCGGTGAATAATATTGAGCATGTAGGTGATATTTCTTCCAGGGATGGCGATGTTGAGATGGCGTTAAAGAGTTACATCCTGCTCTCGAGATACATGCCTAATAACTATCGGACCAAATATAGGATTTATTTGAAGTTGGGCCAGATATATGGTAGGGATTTACAAGATAATGAAAGTGCTTTGAGCAATTTTCTGATTGCTGATAAGTTGAAACCCAATGATGTGGAAGTCTTGAACAAACTCGGCATTGTGTACTCTATGCTTGGCAGGGGGGCTGAAGCCCTAAATGCTTTTAACCGTGTAATTGCACAGGACCCCAACAACGCCAACACACTTCTCAATATTGGTATTACCTATAATCAAATGGGTGACGCGCAGCAAGGGCAGGCGTATATTGAAAAAGCAATATCCATTGACCCCAGCTTGGGACACAAATAATCACGGGTTGATTTTTACTGTTCTTCTGATTAAAATAATTTATACTATAACTGATTTTTTTGTAATTTGGTCGCTCGTTTACGAAGAGTAAATGCAAATTTTATTCTTTGAAGGGGAGCCTGATTCTCTTCATATAGGAGAGGTGGCCGAGTGGCTTAAGGCGCATGCTTGGAAAGCATGTATATCTGCAAAGGTATCGGGGGTTCGAATCCCTTCCTCTCCGCAAGCGGTATTATTAGAGAATAACACGACAATTTATCCAAATTAAACCTTAAGATCATGAGAAGATTATTTGCATTAACGCTGGTTGCAATTCTGTTTACGATAGGCACAATGAGCAGTTCCTCAGCAGCTGAACCAATCGATACATTACGCCAGGAGAGTATTTCAACAGGCGAAGAGATGATATCGGTGATCTACGATAACGGAGATACGCTATCGTTAGAAGAAGCTGAAGCATTGGCTGCAGCTGGAACTGAGCCAGAACCAGAGCCAGAACCTGCAAAAGTTGAGGAAGTGGTGGACGAGCCAGAGCCTTCTTTTCATCAAGTTGTGAAGCAAAAATTCATTGAAGGTGGTGCTGAGTTTATGGGCATTGTCCTGTTCTGTTTGATCATGGGTCTTGCCCTGTGCATTGAGCGAATCATCTACCTGAATCTAGCTACTACAAATACTGAGAAGTTGCTGAATGAAATTAAATCGTCCATTAGTTCCGGTGGTGTTGACGCTGCAAAAGAGGTATGCAGAAATACAAGAGGTCCTGTTGCCAGCATTTTCTACCAGGGACTGGAAAGGTCTGGTGAAGGTGTTGACGTGGTTGAGAAAGCAATCGTTTCGTATGGTAGTGTGCAAATGGGATTATTGGAAAGAGGATTGTCATGGATATCACTTTTCATCTCACTGGCACCAATGCTCGGTTTCATGGGAACTGTAATTGGTATGATAGGGGCTTTCGACGCAATTGAAGCGGCGGGCGATATTTCGCCGAGTCTTGTAGCCGGAGGTATTAAAGTGGCACTTTTAACGACTGTATTTGGCTTGATCGTAGCGATGATCTTGCAAGTGTTCTATAATTACCTGGTTGCGAAAATTGATTCTTTGGTGAACTCCATGGAGGATGCATCGATCTCGTTAATTGACATCCTGGTTCAAGCAGGCAGCTCTAAATAAGAAACCTATGAAAGACGATCTATCTAAAAAAGTACAGTTTATCCTGATTGGTTTACTTGGACTTTCGGTGATCCTGACGATCTTATTTTACGCTGGGGTTGTCGGAGCGGCTGTAATGCTAAACTGGGGTTATGTCTTACTTGGTATTACCGCAGTAGCTGCACTGGTGTTCCCGATTATTATTTTGGCGCAGGATCCAAAAAAGGCCAAGGGTGCATTATTCTCTCTGGTAGGTTTGCTTGTTGTATTCGGGTTAGCTTATGTTCTTGCATCGGATGCGGTTTTGATTAGCTATGAAGGATATGGCGTTGATGCCGGTACTTCCAAAAGTGTTGGAATGGGACTTATTGGCACCTACATATTGTTAGCCCTCAGCGGGGGCGGCATCATCGTCTTTGGCATAATGAGCATGTTTAAAGGATAAGACATGGGAAGAAGTAAAAGGGGAGTTGATGAGATCAACGCCGGCTCGATGGCCGACATTGCCTTCTTGTTACTTATCTTCTTTCTCGTAACTACCACTATGGACGTGGATTCGGGAATCATGAGGAAGCTTCCCCCGCCAATTGATCCTGACATGCCAAAACCACCACCCATTAAGCAAAGGAATGTTTTTACGGTCTTGGTCAATAGCAACGACATGTTATTGGTGGAAAACCAAATTGGAAATATCACCACACTGAGAGAAGAGTGTAAGGATTTTGTAAGAAATCCATCGAACAATCCCGACCTGTCTGAAAAGCAAGATCCTGAGATGCTTGATCTTATCGGGTCTTATCAAACTTCTAAAGGTGTGGTCTCTTTACAGAATGATCGAGGCACTTCATATGACATATATATCAGGGTACAGAATGAACTGGTTGCAGCATATCGGGAGCTTAGAGACGAACTTGCAATGCAGACTTTTGGAAGAAAGTTCAACGAGTTGAATAAAGGCCAATCAAAGGCTGTTAAGAAAGCAATACCGATGATGATTTCGGAATCGGAACCGCGTAATATCGGCGGATCAGTAAAATAAGGGCGAAGTGGCAAAATTTGGCAGAAAAGGCAAAGGAGGGACACCAGCAATATCCACGGCATCTTTACCTGATATTGTTTTTATGCTGCTCTTCTTTTTTATGGTCACCACCGTGATGCGGGAGGTCTCTATGAAGGTGAAGATCTCACCACCAGAGGCAACTGAAGTAAAAAAACTGGAGAAGAAGTCCCTGGTCAGTTACATCTACATAGGCCCTCCTATAAAGGCGTTGATAAATGTGTATGGCACAGAGCCCAGGATTCAGCTTAATGATGCGTATGCGGGCGTTGAAGACCTTGGAGAATACATCATTGCGGAAAGAGAAGCGCGTGATGAAAAGGAGGTTCCTTTTATGACTACTTCTTTGAAGGTCGATAAGGAGACAAAGATGGGGATTATCTCAGATGTGAAACAGAAGCTGAGAGATCTGAATGCCTTGAAGATCAACTACTCCACCAAAAAGGGGATCAAACCTCAATAGGCTCCCGGGCTTCCTTTTCCTTCCTGTAAATTACATAGAGCAACCCTGCAACGGCAAGGGTACTGGCCATGGTGAGAAGCGAATCATCGCTGGTTGATCCAATGTTGCCTTCCTGTTCCGAGAATTCCTCAACACCCCATAAATAGGCTAACATTACCCCTGACCCATTGTAGATCAAATGGCAAAAGATCGGTAGCAACAATGATCCCGACCAGACAAAGAGATAGCCGAACAGTACACCTAACATCATGCGCGGAAGAAAACCATAGAACTGCATGTGTATCGCACTGAATATGATGGCTGTGATCCAAACACCGAGATGTACATTCCTGGTCCATGAACTGAAAATGCGTTGAATTACCCCCCGAAACATGAGCTCTTCACCAAGAGCGGGAAGAATCCCTATCATGAAAAGGTTCAATAACAGGGCCTCCACACTCTCCATTTCCAGGAACCGTTCTATTAACGTGGCACCCACGTCTTCCATTTCCTTCATCCAATCTTCCATGCCTGTCAAAAACCCCGGCAGTTCCATCGCCCCATTGACCATGATCATCCAGTTGACTATTGGCGTGGCGCAGAGCAGCACCCCAGCAGCAAGCAAGTAGGAGAGGGGCAATGCACTCCTGTTCAACGCCAGGTACTCTACGGTCTTACCGCTGACGATGTAAGCAAATAGGAGAGCGGGTACAATAGCTAAACCAATGTGTTGCAGTATTTGCATGAGTTTCAGAGAAGACATTACTGCTGGATCTTCCAGTTGATTGAATATGCCCCTAAAATCGACCGTATTGACACCCCAAAGGCTGGAGGTTATGAGATTCCCTATCATGGTGAACAATGACCATGAAACCAGCGCAATCAGGCAAAAAAAGAGCAGCTGCCAACCTGGGCCCAGCCCCCTGAGCATAGTGAGCCAATACCAACTGGGTTCTTTTTGGTAATTTTGCAGATCGTTTTGTTCGATGTCCCCGGGCATAATTGAATGGTAAGCGACTGTAAAAGTAGGAAACATGGTTAAAATCGGAAATATCGAAGTAGGCGAGTTCCCTCTTCTTCTTGCGCCTATGGAGGATGTTAGTGATCCCCCTTTCCGTGCGCTGTGCAAAGCTTACGGGGCCGATTTGATGTTTACTGAGTTCATCTCATCTGAAGGCCTTATCCGCGATGCCGCAAAGAGCGTTAAGAAACTGGATGTCTTTGACCAGGAGCGTCCTATTGGCATTCAAATATTCGGGGCGGAAATTAATTCCATGAAGAGAGCGACGGAGCTCGCCACGGCAGCAAAACCGGATATCATAGACATCAATTATGGTTGCCCGGTTAAGAAGGTAGTTGGGAAAGGTGCCGGTGCAGCAATTTTGTGCGATATTCCTAAGATGGAGAAACTCACCGCGGAAATTGTCAAGTCCACGGATCTGCCGGTCACGGTGAAAACCAGGTTGGGATGGGATGAGAATACCAGGTATGTGGTTGAAGTTGCAGAGCGGTTACAAGATGTTGGTATTCAGGCGATCTCCATTCATGGCCGTACCAGAAAGCAGATGTATAAAGGAGATGCAGACTGGACACTTATTGGTGAAGTGAAGAACAACCCGAGAATGCACATACCGGTCTTTGGCAATGGAGATGTTAGGACACCCGAGCGGGTAAGGGAAGTGAAAGAGCAGTACAATGTAGATGGTGTAATGATAGGCCGTGCGAGCATTGGCTACCCGTGGATCTTCAATGAGATGAAGCACCATTTAAGAACCGGAGAGCACCTCGCACCTCCCACGATAGAAGACCGGGTTACAGCCTGCCTGTCACATCTTAACCGATCGGTAGAGTGGAAAGGTGAACGTTTGGGTATTTTGGAAATGCGAAGGCACTACTCCAGCTATTTCAAGGGCATTCCAAATATCAAGGAAACCAGACTCAAACTTGTCACTGAAGATTCTCTGGAAGTACTACACGCGACTCTCGCAGATATAGAGAGGCGGGAAGAATTTGCCTTTTAGGCAGGCAGCCTATTCAATTGCGATGTTTTCAGGTTGAATCTTTCGCACGGGTAACCATGCAGCAATCAGGCCTATGGCGAAAACCGTAAGGAATACGTACAGAAAATCGGTAGCGTACATAGCAACAGGAATGGCGTCAGCTACGAAGTTCCCCTGGAACTTAATGATCTCAAATTTGTACTGAATAAAACAAATTAAGGCACCAAGAGCCAACCCACTGAGGTTGCCTATTAGAGAGATGAGAAGGCCTTCAGTGAGAAAAATACCCTTGATCAGCTGCGCGTCGGCACCCATGCTTCGGAGTATGCCAATGTCTTTCTTTTTATCGAGAATGATCATAGTGATAGAAGCAATAGAATTAAATGCTGCCAGAATGATGATAAAACTGAGGATGAGAAAGACCGCCCACTTTTCTGACTTCATGATCTTGTAGAGGAAATCATGCTGTTGATACCGGTTCTTCACATGGTATTTCTCCCCCAGAAGCCCTTGAATTTTCAACTGCACCAAATCCACATCAGCACCTGGAGCAATACCAATTTCTATGGCTGAAACATCTGTGTCATACTGCAGCAGGTCCCTGGCGAAGGCGATGGGAACAATTACATATTGCATGTCGAAGTCTTTTTGAATAGAAAAAATACCGCCTGGCTGTATCCTTTTAGATTTGAAGGCATCTGTGGCCATGATGCTGGCTTTCACTCCGCGCTTAGGGACATAAACCGTCAAGGGGTTGAAAAGATCGTTAACGCTTATGGACAATGAATACGCGACTCCCTGTCCAACAATGGCGAAAGACCTCTCGTGTTCTTCCAATACAAATTGTCCGTCCGTGATCATGGAATCAATACCGCTCATTTTGACAAAATCATTTCCTACGCCTTTTATTGTTGCTATGTATTGTTGATCCCGGTATTTGAGAAGAGCGCTTTCCTCCAGTACTTCTGCGTAGAATGCCAGGCCTTCAATTTTTTTAAGCTCTTCAATTGGAATATCCTGAAGGTCAAATGTTTTGCCTTGCTTAATAGAGATTTTAAGATCAGGGTCAAATGCATTGAACAGTGAAATGACCAAATTCTCCAGGCCATTGAAGGCTGAGAGTACTACAATGAGCGCCATAGTTCCAGTGGCAACACCGACAATTGAAATCTGTGAGATCAAATTGATCACATTGTGAGATTTCTTAGAGAATAAGTAGCGTTTGGCTATGAAAAATTGAAAGTTCATATACTGATTGCGTAAAGCGTCCCGATAATTATCTCGATTGTACGAATGTACGAATCAGAGCAGAAAGTCCTCTGGATTACTATTGTTAAAGTCGTTAATTCGCAATTCGCCTGCAACACTTTCGCTAAAGCTCCAGTGAGCAAGGCCGGGAGGCATTGTTGTGGATGACTTATTTCCAGGCCTTCACGATCAGTCCGGTACCTGTGCTCCAATTGATGGCCGTATCCAGATAATTCAGGACAAAACATATTGGATATAAGATGATGTAATAGAAGGGCAGGACAATGTAAAACAACCGTGTCACGCCCAGCATCTGAATAGGGTACTTCATAGATAACCTCCAGGAAATTTTACCCGGTGCCCCATAAGAGTACCGAGCTTCCACATCAGAGAACCCAGCATTCCTCAGCTTTCTCTCAATGTCATCAATATTGTAACCGTCGCGCACATGTTCCTCAATAAATGAGGAATCATCGTCTTCATGAACGTCTGAACCGCCCTTGTCAGAAGGTGTGGAAATAAGGAGCATTGCCCCGTCCTTCATCGATTCATAGTAGTTTCGGAATACCAGCTCGTCTTCAAGGATGTGCTCCATTACATCAACACACAGCACTAAGTCAAAACAGCTTTCTGTTTTGAACTCAGTTAAATCTGCAATCTTGAAGAGCACATTGCTTCTTCCAATTTGGGTGAAGAATTTATTGCAGTCTCCTACCTGTTCATCTTTTACATCTATAGAGAGAATGTTCCAACTCTTGTTAATTCCAGATAGATAATACGAGTATTGTCCGAATCCGGCTCCAGCGTCGAGAATATGGGTGTTGTAATACAGTCCCACAGATTTCTTCCTCCATTGCGTCCATTTACGCACCTCTTTCTTGATATGCCAGGTTCTCAGGAGAAGGAGATCCAATAGCTTGTAGAATAAAATACGCAGTATAGGTCCTTTGTTGAAAAAGTTCCCCAGTCTCCTCTTTATAGGATCGTATTCCATATACCAGATATATTCAATGAACCTCTTGCGCTACTCTTTGAGAAGTTTGCTAATGTTGTCTTCGTAATCTAAAGAGTCATCAATATAAAATTCAAGTGCCGGTATGATTCTCAGTTGGTTTCTTAACCGATTACCAAGTCGTTTTCTCACTGCACTACCTTTCGATTTGATCTCTTCTAATATTGTCTTCTTCAACTCTGAATCGTCGCTGCGCCCGCCTCCTTCACCCACAGGAAAGATGCTAAGATACACCTTGGCCTGTGCCAGGTCAGGACTGATCCTTACCAATGTCACGGTAATGAATGCATTCCTGCTTCCCATCTGTGAGGCCTGAAATAAATTGGCCAATTCCTTTTGAATCAGGCGAGATACTTTATTCTGACGTTTGGAATACATGACTAACACCCAAAATTTAAGCGGCACAAATGTATTAAATATTTTATTCCTGATTGGAATGTTGGCATATTGATATTCCTTTCTCTGTTGCCAATACAACAGAAGTAACAGCAGGCCTACAGGGTTTTGGCGCTTCATTTGAAACCTGTGCAGAATGGAGGAGCAGATTTTCGATTTGGCAGGCAGATTGGTTAGAGCATATCAGTATCCTGATAGTGAAGCTATAATCGGTGTGAGTACGTTGCCTGAGGGCCATTATATCTACAGATTGGTAGTTGAATCCGGCACTGAACTAAAATCCGGTCACTTTTCGATAATCCGGCCATAATAGTATGCTTGCATACTTCATCAAATATTCGTTATTTTGCGCCTCACACAATTTAAAACATACCTGATGAACATAAAACTACTCTACTCAATAAGCGCACTATGCTTAATTGCCTCAATATCGATGGCGCAAATTACCGTTGATTCGACGGACATGCCGAGCATTGGAGACACTGCAGTGATGGGCATTGATACAGCAGCACCTGCAGGGCTTTTAGTTCTGGGAACAGGAGCTCAGACCTGGGATTTTACAAGCATTCAGGTTGATGAGTTCGATACCATGATTTTCGTTGATCCTTCAACTACTCCGTATGGGGCAGATTTCCCAACGGCAAATTTGGCGCAGGTGGGGGCTACCAACACGTACCAAACATTGGATACCAATGCGTTGATTACCGTAGGACAGGCTGGTGATGATCCTTTTGGAGCGGGGGCAACGGTTTCGGCTGCTTTCAGTCCAACGCAAACCATTATTACCCTTCCTTCTACGGATGGTACGGCGTTCTCTGATACATCGGGATTTGACCAGACAATTGAAACAGCATCCCTGGGGTTACCTGTACCCAATGTTGATTCCATTCGTTTGGTGCACAGCTCCAGGGTCACTAGTGTTTTTGATGCTTATGGAGACGTGACGACTGCTGCCGGTACATTTGCGAGTATCAGGCAACTTTACACCGATGAAACGGTCGATAGTATTTTTGCCTATTGCAGTGACCCAGCGGGTTGCAATGTCTTTGTCGCAACGTTGCCTTTTGGTTGGGGATTTGTCCCGACACAGGTTACTCAATTGATTGTTGGACTTGATAACCCTGCGCTAGACACTACTTATACTTACAAGTGGTGGGCAAATGGTGAGGATGTCCCTGTTGCTGAAGTAGAAACGGATGCTCCGGGAGGAACAGCAGTTTCTGCCATGTATAAATTGGGCAATGAAGTAATTGCATTGGCGGACGGCTCTACAAACGCACTTTGCAAGGATAGCTGTGATGGAACAGCGTCGGTTACATCCTTGGGTGGAACAGGAACATTGACCTATGTTTGGGACGACCCTGCAGCGCAATCCACAGCCACTGCTACAGGATTGTGTGCCGGCACTTACAACGCTTATATTGTTGATGCTGTTGCAGATACTTCCGTGACGGTTTCGGTAACAGTTGGTGAACCAACAGCGTTGGGGATTATTATTACAACTACCCCTGCTCTTGGTGATACAACTGGAATAGTGACGGCTTTGGTTACTGGCGGAACCAACCCTTACTTCTATGTATGGAGTACAACTCCACCACAAACAACGGCCAGTGCAATCAACCTGGTTCCTGGTACATACACGGTAATTGTCACTGACGGCAATGGATGTATCGCTGTGGATAGCGGAACGGTACCGGTTGATACTTCGGTTGGTATCGTTTACGCGGCATCATATGACTATATCAATCTATATCCGAACCCTGTAACAAACGAGCTATTTGTTTCGACAGAGCTGGAGCAGAATGCTTGGTTTGTAGCCTACAATATTGTTGGGAAGAAGGTGATCAATGTGGCTATTGATAACAAGTTTGACACTATTAACACAAGCGATCTTGCGAACGGAATGTACGTTTTCCAGCTGATTGATGAAGAGGGCAGAGTTATCCAGCTGGGTAAGTTTACGGTTGAGCGTTAGGTTGGCCCATGGTATCATATAGGAGCGGGTTTCGTTAATCGGGGCCCGCTTTTTTAATAGAGCAGGTTGTTGTAAGGGTATCGCTTCACATGCAGCGGTTTAACTGTGTCGTAGAGCTGCTTCCTCACCGCTGCATGACCGGCTTTCCCTAAGGCTGATATAAACAGGCAAGCTCTAACGTTGGTATTTCCACTTTCCGCCAACCTGGCCATCCATGTCTTTCTCAAAGCTTGCTGGTTGAGTTTATCACTAAAAGCGTCAATCTTATTGAAAACCAATATAGTTGGAATTTCAGCTGCACCTATTTCCATGAGCGTATTGTTGGCAACAAGGATTTGCTCTTCAAATGAAGGATGAGAAATGTCAATAACATGAACCAATACGTCTGCATCTTCCACTTCTGCCAGGGTTGACTTGAACGACTCAATTAGCTGATGGGGTAGCTTCCTGATGAAGCCAACCGTATCCGATAGCAGGAAAGAAAGGTTTTTGACCGTTACCTTTCTAACCGTTGTGTCCAGGGTGGCAAAGAGCTTGTTCTCCGCAAGTACATCGGTCTTGCTAACAAGATTCATCAATGTTGACTTACCCGCGTTGGTGTATCCCACTAAGGCGACTCTTATGAGACTGGCCCTGCTCTTGCGCTGAGTAATCATTTGTTTGTCGATGGCTGCCAACTTGTTCTTCAGCCGCTTTATCTTCTCCCTGATGATCCTCCTGTCTGTCTCCAGTTCTGTCTCACCAGGCCCCCGTAAACCGATTCCTCCCTTTTGTCTTTCAAGGTGTGTCCACAACCGGGTCAGTCTGGGTAAGAGGTATTGGTATTGTGCCAGCTGCACCTGTGTCTTGGCATGCGAGGTACGTGCCCGGCTTGCAAATATGTCAAGAATGAGGTTGTTGCGGTCCAGTATCTTGCAGTTCGGGTTTTCGTGATCTTTGTTCAGTAATCTTTCGATGTTCCGAAGCTGTGACGCGCTCAATTCATCGTCAAAAATCACCATGTCCACATTTTCCCTGAGGACGTATTGCCTTACTTCTTCTATTTTACCAGAGCCCAGAAAAGTCCTGGGATTTGGCGTGTAAAGTTTTTGCACAAACCGCTTGGTGATAACAGCATCTGCCGTAAAGGCAAGAAACTCCAGCTCGTCCAAATAATCATCAACCAGCTCCTCTGCCTGGCCGGGCATGGCCAGCCCTATTAACACTGCCTTCTCTTTTGCTTTTTTTTTGGTGGAAACAGAACCCATTACGGGAATTTGAGATTGGGCTAGAAAGGGAAATATGCCCTGCTTACCTGGCTCCAGGGCCAGGGTATTGAGATGAAGATAATCGCCAAACCGATCAGAAAGACAATGCCCATTCTCTTGTGCTTTCCATGCCCATCATCCGCCTTGAGGGCGTAGTTGCGCCCGAGGGTGATCACTACTACTGCGACAATCATCATGATGAGGTGTTCCACCGTCCAATATCGGTTAGGCATTTTCATCATTTCTGCCATGGGGCCAAAATTCACTGCCGGGCTTATGCCATATAAGATCAAACCGACCAACAGCTGTATGTGCAGGGAGATCATGGCAAAGAGTGCAAGCTTGGCATCTCCATTAGTGTGTTCTTTGTTCCCAAACCATCCAGCGAGGGATTTTAAAATAGCCAGTAATAATAATACGAGCACAACGTAGCGCCACATCGAGTGAAAGTGAATAAGTCCCTGATACATATTTGCAGTTAAATCGTTTCTCAAATGTATCAAAAATATCGGCAAGGGCTACCGGTATTTTCTCGGAACTTCTTAGGGAATTATTCTATTTTTGTTCCTCTTCCAAAGGTGGGTATATGATTAGGAATTTAGTTTTCTCGGCTTTATTATTGTCAACTTGCCTCCTGAGCCGTGGCCAGGAAACTTTTCCCGTAAACGGAATGCACGGGAAGGATCACCTTGTTTATGCGTTCACCAACGCCAAGGCCTACATCGACTACAAAACTATCGTTGATAAGGCGACTGTCCTGGTGCAAGATGGCAAGATTCTCTCAGTAGGGTCAGGAGCCAACGTGCCAAAGGGGGCAGTGGTGTACGATCTCGATGGGAAGTATATTTACCCCAGCATCATTGACTTATCCAGCAGGTACGGCATGCCAAAGCCAGAAAAGAAGAAACGGGAGCGTCCCGGTCCTCAACTGGAAAAGAAAGTGGCAAGTGGTTTCGGATGGAACCAGGCCATCAAGCCTGAGGTAAATGCGTCGGAGCAGTTCAAGGTGAATGCTGCAGAGGCAAAGAAATTGAGGAAGCAGGGGTTTGGAACGGTGCTCACTTGTGATCATGATGGAATTGCCCGGGGAACATCGGTTTTGGTAACACTTGGACAGGGCAAAGAGAACGAGCAAATTATCATGTCTCGTGCGGCCGCCAATTATTCCTTTTCAAAAGGCACATCAAAGCAGAACTATCCATCTTCGCTAATGGGTTCGATAGCCTTGTTGCGACAGACTTATTTGGATGCCCAATGGTACAACCGGGCGAAGAACAGAACGGAGGAAAATTTGTCCCTTGATGCCTGGATTGAACTGCAGTCCCTACCGCAAATTTTTGATGTGAAGGACAAATTGAGCGTGATGCGGGCAGATAAAATAGGTGATGAATTTAGCAAGCAGTACATCATCAAAACAGGCGGGGATGGGTATCAGCGAATTGCACAGATCAGGGCGACAAGAGCCAGCTGTATTGTTCCCATTAATTTCCCCAAGCCCTATGAAGTCTCCGATCCTTATGATGCCTATAACGTTACGCTTGCCCAAATGAAGCACTGGGAGCTGGCACCAACCAACTTGGCGACGTATGAGGCCAATGGCATCGAGTTCGCCATAACCAGCGAAGGGTTGAAAAAGAAGGATGATTTTTGGAAGTCTATCCGGAAGTCTATAGCTCACGGGCTTAGTGAGACCGCAGCCCTAAAAGCACTTACCTACACCCCAGCGCTTTTGGTAAAAGCTGGTGATAAAGTTGGCAGCTTGAGAAAGGGCATGTACGCCAACTTTTTGATTACATCAGGCAGCCTGTTTGAGGAGGGGACAACGATCTATGAGAACTGGATCCAGGGCAAGCAATATGTGATAGCTGACTACAACCAGCTGGACGTTAGGGGGGATTATGACCTGAAGCTAGGTGAGAAAGACTATAAAATAAAGATCAAGGGAAAGATCTCAAGTCCTGAAGGCGAATTGATCTTCTCTGATACGGCGAAGACCAAGATCAAAGTATCTGTCATGGGCTCGGTGATCTCGTTGAGCTTGAAAGAGGAAAAGTCCAAAACGGCTGGGTTGATCAGGCTCAGTGGTAATATTGACAATGGAAAATGGAAGGGCAAAGGGCAGCGTGCAGATGGAGAGTGGATCTCCTGGTCGGCAAAGAAAACCGGTGAATTTACCCCTAAGGATAAAAAGAAGGAGGAGCCTCTTCCTGAGTTAGGGAAGGTGTATTATCCCAACATGGCCTACGGTTGGGAAGAAGCCCCTCCGGTTGAAAATGTGCTCTTCAAAAACGCAACGGTGTGGACCAATGAAAGCGACGGTAACCTGGAAGGGACAGATGTGGTGATTAGCAATGGTAAGATCACTGCTATTGGCAATGGGCTCAAAACTCCAGAGGGGGGCAGGACCATCGATGCAACCGGGATGCACCTCACATCCGGCATTATTGACGAACATTCCCATACAACAATCAGCGGTGGGGGAAATGAATCGGGACAGGCAATTTCTGCAGAGGTGAGTATCGGTGATGTCATCAATTCTGAGACCATAAACATCTACCGGCAGCTGGCGGGAGGTGTAACCAGCGCGCAGATCCTTCATGGCTCGGCCAATCCCATCGGAGGGCAGTCGGGGCTCATCAAGTTCCGATGGGGATTGCCGCCGGATCAATTGAAAATACAGGGCGCGGATGGGTTTATCAAATTCGCCTTAGGTGAAAATGTCAAGCAATCCAACTGGGGTGACCGCAATACGGTTAGGTATCCTCAGAGCAGAATGGGTGTGGAGCAGATTTATTACGACGCTTTTATCAGGGCAAAGGAATATGATGCGGCATGGAAAAAGTACAATAGACTATCTAAAAAGGGAAAAGCATCAGCAGATAAGCCAAGACAGGATCTGGAGTTGGATATATTAGCTGAAATCCTGAACAAGAAGCGATTTATTACCTGTCACTCCTATGAGCAGGGTGAAATTAATATGTTGATGCACGTAGCCGATTCCATGGGATTCAGGATCAACACATTTACCCATATCCTGGAGGGCTATAAGGTAGCTGATAAAATGAAGGCGCATGGAGTAGGCGCTTCCACTTTTTCAGATTGGTGGGCCTATAAGTTTGAGGTAAACGATGCTATTCCATACAACGGGGCTATTCTGGATGAAATGGGTGTGATTACCGCCTACAATTCAGACGACTCCGAAATGGCACGGCGCTTGAACCAGGAAGCGGCAAAAGCGGTTAAATACGGAGGTGTGTCACAGGAGAATGCGTGGAAGTTCGTTACCCTAAATCCAGCTAAGCTGTTGCATTTGGACGATAGGGTAGGGAGCATCAAGGTTGGCAAGGATGCTGATGTGGTATTGTGGACGGACAATCCGCTTTCTGTTTATGCCAAAGTGAAGCAAACCTATGTAGATGGGGTCTGCTATTATGATGCAGCTGTGGATTCAATGATGCGAAAGGAGATCAGAAAAGAGAGGGCAAGATTGATCCAGAAAATGATCAAAGCAAAAAAAGGTGGAAGCGATACGCAGAAACCAAAACCGAATAAACCTGAGGAATTCAAATGCCATGAGCATTAGAACCGGACATATCATCCTTATTTGGATCTCATTAATACTGAGCTCTGCAATGGCAGTAAAGTCACAGGTGCCTATTCCTGTGAAAGAGAATACAAAGACCATCCTGTTCCTGAACGGCGTGGCTCATTTGGGGAATGGGGAGGTTATTGAGAACTCCGCAATTGCTTTTAAGGGCAGTAAGCTATCTATTGTAGCCGATGCAAGACTTATTAGACTCGATAAAGCCGCTTTTGATACGATCATTGAAATTCCAGGTAAGCACGTATATCCCGGATTCATCGCACCAAACTCTATTTTAGGCCTGGTGGAAATTGGACAGGTGAGGGCAACGAGGGATTTTAAGGAAGTCGGAAGCATGAACCCCAACGTACGGTCGATCATCGCATATAATACCGATTCTAAGATCACCCCAACTGTCAGATCCAACGGAATATTGCTGGCGCAGATAACACCAAGGGGCGGTAGGATATCGGGGACTTCTTCAATTGTTGAGCTGGAAGGGTGGAATTGGGAAGATGCGGTATATAAAATGGATGATGGTGTGCATTTGCATTGGCCACGTGCGTTCACCAGATCATGGGATTGGAGTGGCCCGGGCCCAACGAAGAAAAATGAAAAGTATGAAGAACAAATAAGGTCCATCAAGGCCTTCTTCAAGAAATCCAGGGCTTACGCAGAATCAAAGGCGATGGAGCGCGACCTGAAGATGGAGGCTATGTCGGGCTTGTTCACCGGCAAGCAAACCCTGTTCATAGATGTCAATGACGCCAATGCCATCACCCAGGCGGTACATTTCTTTAAGCTATCCGGCGTTAAGAAAATGGTGATTGTGGGAGGTGAAGATTCCTGGAAGGTGACCGATATACTGAAGGAGAATAATGTGGCGGTAATGGTTAAGAGAATACACCGCACACCTGGTAGAAATTTCGAGGATATCGATTTACCGTATAAGCTTCCGGCGCTTTTGTATAAGGCGGGCATACTTTTCTGCCTTGAGAATTCAGGTGATATGGAAGCAATGGGCACCAGGAACCTGCCTTTTTATGCGGGAACAGCAGCAGCATACGGATTGCCAAAGGAGGAAGCGGTGAAATCCATCACCTCTAATACAGCGAAGATCCTGGGAATTGATGCTACGGTTGGTACCCTGGAAGCAGGGAAGGACGCCACTTTTATTGTTTCAACGGGAGACGCACTGGATGTACTTACCAATAATATCGAGTTTGCCTTTGTGAGAGGCAAGAGCATTGACCTGGACAACCACCAAAAACAGCTCTACAGAAAGTTCCGCGATAAGTACGCTGAGGAGAAAAAGTTTTAGCTGAGTATTAGATTTTACTCTTTTAAAACCATGTCAATACACATTACTGCTGCGAGTATCAGTAATCTATTAGGACTATCATTGGGAACCTGTTCATCAATACTCAGCATGTAATTATCCGCCGAGGTAAATAGTTCCTTGCCCAATCCTGCCCATTTCTTACTGACATGTGCAAGCTCAGCGCCGTCCTTAACGAATTTAAAATCCCAACTGGTCCATTTCCCTTTTAGCGTACATAATACTTCATTATTAGAATCCAGCACATTAAATTTTCCGCCTATTGAAAAAAACTTTTGTTTGAATTTTCCGACTAATTTTTCATTCTCGTCAAAAACTTCAACGGTTGAAAGGAAGATGGATATTCCTCGTTTTACACTCAACACCTTTTCTCCAGCACTGGTTTTTATTTCTACATTAAATGGAGTCATTCTCTTATAATCTGTAAACCTCAATAGTTTGGTAAAAACCCCAAGTTTTTCTTCACGACAAGTCATGATTATTTCCTGATTACCAGGGTCATGTATGTCATAATTATTTGCTGCCTTGAACATTCCAACATGTTCTTTAATAAAAAATAAGTTTCGATTTAAGATAGTGTTCATGACTATATATTTTATTATTTGTAAGGAGGTTTGAATAAAAAAACATTATTGGACGAAGGGTTGCTCCATAGGTCCAGATCCTTGGCAAAAGTCGTTTATTTTTCGTTAGATGACATTTGATGTACAGTGCTCCAAATCCTCATCACCTGTTCAATAGTGTGCTCTAAGTTTGCCAATGCCAGCATTGTTTGAGAATCACTCTTTGCCTTATCAGGAGCAGGGTGTGTTTCAATAAATAAACCATCAGCACCTGTGGCAATAGCTGACAATGCGATTGTATCAATCAAACCAGGATCGCCACCGGTAACTCCCGTGGCTTTGTTTGTTTGTTGTGTAGCGTGTGTGCAATCCATAATAACCGGAACATTAAGTTTTTTCATCCTCGCGATAGAGGTAGCATCTACAATAAGATTATTATACCCGAACGTTGTTCCTCTTTCGCAAAGCCAAACATTGCTATTGCCGGTAGCAAGGACTTTTTCCAAAGGGAAGGCCATAGCTTCAGGTGAAAGGAACTGCCCCTTCTTTATATTAACCCCACAGCCACTGTTACCTGCAGCTTCAAGCAAAGCTGTTTGCCTGCAAAGGAAAGCCGGTATTTGCAGATGGTCTACATATTGACTTACAATAGGCGGATCGCTGCTTTCATGTACATCTGTTATCGTTTCAACGCCCACCTGTTCGCCGATTTCCTTGATTATTTCAAGTGCCGCTTCATCTCCAATTCCAGTGAATGAATCTTTACTGGTTCTGTTGGCTTTTTTATAGCTGGCCTTAAAAATATACCGGATGCCCCAATGCTGGCAGAGCTCTTTAACTTCTTTAGCTATTTCAAAAGCTGTTTGTTTGTCCTCAATCGCGCAAGGGCCGCTGATTAAAATAAGTTGTTTGTTCATTGTTTTGATTTAGCACCTAAGTAACCGCTGTGGTGGCGCAGAGCGTACATTTCTTTTGTAAAGTTGATCTTTTTCATGAGTGTAATAACCAATAAGTCAGTAATAACATTCATGGTGGTTGTAGATGTAGTAGGAGTTAAGCCCAATGGGCAAATTTCATCAGTTTGTCCAGTTAAGATCGCAACGTTTGCCATTTCGGCTAAGGAGCTTTCCGGGTTTTTTGTGAGTACGATTAGTTTAATTTCAGGACACAACTTTTCTGATAATTCAACAAGCTCCAGTATTTCACGTGTTAAGCCAGAATTGGAAATGGCAAATAATACATCACGGTTTTGCAACACACCCAAATCCCCATGTTGTGCCTCTAAGGGATTCAAAAAACATGCAGATGTACCAGTTGAACACAGCATCGTCGAAAGTTGCAGGCCTATGTGACCTGCTTTGCCCACCCCTGATACAACCACTTTCCCGCTTTGTTGATGAACATTCTGGTATATCAGCTCCACTGCATTTTCAATCCCACCATTCAATGGAATGTTGTTTATCGCTTCTATTTCCCGATCAATTAAATCTTTAAGCTCTCCCATATTTGTTGTAATGTTAATCGATTTAATATATCCTCAATAAATATAATCAGGTTTTAGGACCAGACCCTGGTCCCCTCTGTGCAGTTCTTGCAAATATCAATACTGCTTCTTGAATTGAGAATAGATTTTCTAAAGTTCGTATAACTTGGGTTGGTCCACAGGCTATGAAAGGATTCATTGGCCAGACTTCCCATCTGATGGCTTGCATCTTTATCGAAACAGCATGGAACTACCCTGCCATCCCAGGTGATCACCGACGAGTGCCACAGCTTCCAGCATTCATCGCTCAGGCTGTTCTTTAAGGTATATTCACCGTTCTTTCCCTTAGCATACCTGGAGTACCTGTCGATGGTGGGGATCAGTGGGCTCCCCTCTTTATAATCATAAATCTGGGCTGTCTTGAATCGCACTTCATCTACCCCGAGCTCGTTTCCTAATTGCTCAACTTCGGCTATCTGATGTTCATTGGGTTTTACAACAAGAAATTGAAATATCACATGAGGTGTCTTGGATTTGAGCTCCTTTCTCCATTTAAGGATGTTCCTGGTACCCGCGATTACCTTCTCTAATTTGCCTCCTATCCTGTAGGACTCGTAAGATTCCTGAGTCGTTCCGTCTATCGAGATGATCAGCCTGTCCAGCCCTGATTCAACGGTCGAGCGGGCATTCTTGTCATTTAAAAAATGGGCATTGGTGGAGGTTGCCGTATAGATGCCTTTATCCGAAGCATACTTGACCAAGTCTGTGAAATGTGGATGTAGATAGGGCTCCCCCTGAAAGTAGAACAGGAGGTATGATAGATCCGGGGCCAATTCGTCAATTACCTTATGAAACGTGGCCTCCTCAAGCATGCCGGTAGGCCTGGTAAACGAACGCAAGCCGCTAGGGCACTCAGGGCACTGCAAGTTACAAGATGTGGTAGGTTCGATAGAAATACTCATCGGAACTCCCCAAACGACGGGTTGTCGAATGAGCTTCGACAGGTAGAAACTGGAGAGTACCTTTGACGAATTGAAGACTTTCCTAAACGTTAATTTAGAAACGAATCCTAATCCTTCTTTTAGTTTACCTGTAGGCAATCTTAATAATTTCTGTAAAAGGTCTTGATCTTTGCAGTAAGCTGATTATAAATCGGCTTGGTGAATTCAGTAAAAAGAACTTGTGGTGGCGGGGGCTGTAGCTGCTTGTTATTAACCGCTTTAACCTGGGAAGGGCTCAAAGCCCTGATATCTCCACTATAAGTTCCAAATTCATTGGTCCACCCATACTCACCCGGGAACTTTTCTTGTGTGAGCACTTTGTTGGTTTGAAAGTCGATGACCTTAAAATCCAGCACTCCATTGGATATCAATGTACGTGTGACAAGATTCACCGTGGCCTTGGCAGTGCCGTACATCACCTCCATATCCGTGGATGGATGCGTGAGATTCCCATGCTGACGCTGCAATTGATTGCGTAACAGGGGTCTTGCTAGGTGCAACATGACAAATCTTGATCTTGTCGTTTCCGGTTTTGATCTGGTTGCCATCCTTAATGCCCATTACTACATTGTCCTTCTGTACCTGGAACTGCTTTTCTTTGATAATGACCTGTCCCACTACAAAGTCATCGAATTGTATCTTAATGACATGGCTGGGATTGTCAACTCCTTCCGCCTCGGCCTCTTCAACAGTGTAAAAGCGCACAAACTCACTTGCCGGCATCGTTGACAGGAATTCATTGATCTTATTGTCGAAGAACTCGTTGCTCAACGAGAATGTGGCTGAATGCATTGGGATGGGCTCTGCGATGACTTTTAAGGTCGCCAGCCACTTTGCTTCCTTTAACTTTTGATCAACATCTTCATAGTTGGAGTAAAAAGCTTTTACCTTCTTAAAAGCAAAGTATGCCGCTTTGGCATTCTCGCGGTCGCCTTTGGCAAGAAGTTGTATTCCATGCTCATAGAAGAACTTGGCAGCGTTCTTCTTGGAGTTGATGATCTCTTCATCGTAATTGATCATTGGAAACTGTACCAACCGACCTGTGCTGAGTATTTCCAGGGGCAGTACTTCCGACACTAAGCTCTGGCGGTTTTTTAATGAAGTATATCTACTATGGACCTCGTCCCACATACCGGGGTTGCCTTCCAGCTTCAGGTAATTGAGGCGCTCATTGTCCTTTTTATTTGCCCTTTCATAGGCTTGTTCAAGAATGAGAATCTCTTTCTCCTTATTGGGTTTCTTACGGAGTTTCTTAACCGCTAACCCAATGGCAGCATCGTAATTGCCCTTTTCGTAGTATTTTTTGGAGCTTGCACAGCCCATCAAAACTGTGGTTGCTATAACAAAGGGTAGAAGTTTTCTCATATCATTAAGTTTTGCAAGGGGAAGTCAATTATCAAGCCAAAAATAATGTTTTTCGATTGTATTCTATGAACATCCAATTTTATTCGCTTTTTAACGCATTGATCATACACATTCCTCAAATTCTCCTTTCTGGTACGTTTACATGCTAATTCTTGTATCTTTGATTTCTTGTGAAACATCTCCCCTGTAAATCAGGGGGAAACAACCTTTGTAGAGATGTGGGCGCTGCTAGCCAGATTTACACTTAGAAATAGATTATCGATACTCCTTGTTCTGGGTGTAATCACGGTATTCATGGCTTATCAAGCCTCGCACGTTAAATTGGACTATAACCTGCCCCGACTACTCCCGGAAGAAGAGCAAACCAATCAGGAATTTGAACGGTTCATTGATGTGTTCGGTTCACACGGCAACGTGATAGTACTGGGTATTCAGGACGAAGACATCTATCAGCTGGATAATTTTAATGCGCTCTATGAGATGGGCAATGCCATTAAAGAGCTTCCGGGTGTAGAGGACCTCATATCCATTGCCCATGCTTATAACTTGACTAAAGGTGATACGGCCTTTGAATTTAAACCTATCGTGCAGCGCAAGCCGGAAACCCAGAAGGAGCTGGATAGTTTAAGGGAGATCATCAACGCGCTTCCATTTTATGACGGCGTAATCGTAAACAAGGAAACGGGTGCTCTTCTCATACCAGTTACCCTGGATAAGGAACTGGTTAATAGCGAACACCGTAAAGAAATAGTGTATGCTGTACGCGATAAGGTTCACGAATTCGAAGAGAAATACAACATCAAAGTAAAGTTTTCAGGCCTGCCGTATATACGCACCGGTATCACGGTATTGTTGAAGAATGAAATGAAGCGGTTTACTCTTGCAGCTGCTATTTTGGCAGCCATAATCCTCTTCCTTTTCTTTAGATCATTGCGCGTCGTTGCCGTTTCTTTGACGATTGTAGCCATTGGAGTGGTATGGTCAATAGGCTCCATTTCCTTGTTTGGTTACCTTATAACTGGTTTGTCGGGTATCATTCCGCCTCTTATTATCGTGATTGGAATAACCAATTGCATTTACCTGCTCAACAGCTACCACCGGGAGCATCGTTCACACGGAAACAAAACCAAGGCACTCACCCGGGTAGTTCAGCGAATTGGATCGGCCACGTTCATGACCAATGCCACTACTGCTATTGGGTTTGCAACGTTTATTCTCACGAAGTCTCAGGTTCTCGTTGAATTTGGCATCATCGCCTCGCTGAACATCATGTTGATCTTTGTGGTGTCCATTCTCATTATCCCCATCGTATTTTCCTACCTGCCACCCCCAATGGAGCGGCACACGAAACATCTGGATTACAAGCTGGTTGGTAAGGTATTGGATGGTTTCGCCGTGGTCGTAAACAATCACAGGCCTATTGTGTACATCGCAACCGTGATTTTGGTCATTGTTGGGATAGTCGGAGTTACTAAAATGAAAACAACAGGAAATCTGACTGATGATCTCCCTCGAAACGATCCCGCCCGGGTAGACCTGGTGTTTTTTGAGGAGCACTTTGGAGGGGTAATGCCATTTGAGATCTTGGTTGATACCAGGAAGAAGCGTGGAGCAACGCAGTTGAAGAACATTAAAAAAATGGAGGAACTCAACCTGATATTGGCTGAGTATCCAGAATTCTCCAAGCCCATTTCCATAACGGAGGTAGTTAAGTTTTCACATCAGGCCTTCTACAATGGAAGAGAAACCAGGTACACCATTCCAAGCCAGCAGAAGCTGAGCTTCATTATGCCTTATGCTCAAAAGCAAATGGAAGGCGATAAGTTGTTGAATACCCTGATGGATAGCAGCAAGCAAATTGCAAGAATGAGTGTAAGAATTAAAGACTTGAAGACGACTGACATGAAAGTCATCAAGGATGAAATTAAGGCCAGGATCGATTCTATCTTTGATCCTGAAAAATATGATGTAACATTGACAGGATCCAGTGTCGTTTACCTGGAGGGCACTGGTTATTTGGTCAAGGGTTTGTTCATCAGCCTGGCCATGGCGGTATTTCTTATTGCGGTACTCATGGCGGTTATGTTCGCCTCATTTAGGATGGTGATCGTATCCCTATCGCCTAATATCATCCCGTTGATCTTGACGGCGTCAATCATGGGTTATTTTGGAATTTCACTAAAGCCGTCGACAATCCTCGTGTTTAGCATCGCTCTGGGGATTTCTGTTGACAGTACGATTCACTTTCTCGCAAAGTACAGGCAAGAACTGAAGTCATCCGCTGGTAATATTAATCGATCGGTCAATGTTGCCTTACAGGAAACGGGAGTAAGTATGATTTATACATCCATTGTGCTGTTCTTTGGTTTTGGCATTTTCGCCTTTTCCGAATTTGGAGGTACCAGGGCCCTGGGGATATTGGTATCGATTACATTACTGTTAGCAGTACTGGCCAATTTATTGTTTTTGCCCTCGTTATTGCTCTCGCTGGAAAGGGCCATAACAACCAGGGCGTTTAAGGAACAGGATCCGATGATTGAGTTGTTTGATGAAGAAGAAGATATTGATTTAGACAATCTGCAAATCTCTTCTAATGGTAGTGAAAATAGGGGTGAGGAGGAAGTAGGGTCGGAAGCCGAAAAACCCGATGCGTAAATTATCATATGGTTTGTTCAATGTTTAAATTGAAGGGTTTATCTGTAAGGCCATATTCGAGTATCATTTATGGATAAAATGGAATGTTGTTGGTGAGTTGAGGTGAACAGTTATTATTTCAGTTTTGGATTGTACAAGCTATACCGTTTCTGCTTACTGCAGCCATAGCATGGACAAAATTTATTTATTTTACTATTGATATCTTTAATAAAATGAAGGGATTAATTTTAGCAGGAGGATCTGGAACAAGGCTGTTTCCGCTTTCAAAGGCGGTCAGTAAGCAGCTGATGCCTGTTTATGATAAGCCAATGATTTACTACCCCTTGACGGTCTTAATGACTGCCGGGATACGAGACGTGATGATTATTTCTACCCCAGGGGATCAGTCAAGTTTTGAAGCTTTGCTAGGCGATGGATCTGAACTAGGCTGCTCTATTTCATATGCCGTCCAGGAGACACCGAACGGAATTGCCCAGGCATTTGTATTGGGAGCAGATTTTATTGGTGATGATAGTGTTGCACTGATTTTAGGAGACAATATATTTAATAGTAGCAGACTGGACAGTCTGCTTCAGGCCAACAGCAACCCGGATGGAGGAGTTGTATTCGCTTATCGTGTTTCAGATCCGGAGCGCTACGGCGTTGTGGAATTCGATAAGAATGAAAAAGCTATTTCAATTGAGGAGAAGCCGGAACATCCCAAATCAAACTTTGCTGTTCCTGGCCTTTATCTGTATGACAATTCTGTGATTGAGGTAGCGGCCAATCTCGCGCCTAGTGTAAGGGGTGAATATGAGATAACTGATATAAATAAATACTATCTGCAAGAGGGCAAGCTTCACGTCTGCGTATTGGGCAAGGGAACTGCATGGCTCGACACAGGAACATTTGAATCACTCATGCAAGCTTCTCAGTACATCCAGGTAATTGAAGATCGGCAAGGTGTGAAAATAGGTTGTATAGAAGAGGCAGCTTTTAAAATGGGTTTTATCACAACAGATGAGTTGAGGACGTTGGCGCAACCGCTTCTAACAAGTGGTTATGGTGATTATTTGTTGAGTTTGGTCGATGAATAGATTTCTTACATCTATGACAGAAACCCTTCAACCAGAGAAATTTAGAGAACGCATCGATCGAGAGCTTGACGCCCTTGACTTTAACAAGGCACCTCAGGAGCTCTACGAACCGATTAAGTATATTCTTTCTAACGGTGGAAAAAGAGCGAGGCCAGTTCTGGTAATGATGGCGTGCGAATTATTCACAGATGAACCTGAAATAGCGCTGCCTGCGGCCTTGGCCGTTGAAATATTTCACAATTTTACCCTCGTACACGACGATATTATGGACAAAGCACCGTTAAGGCGCAACAAGGCCACCGTCCATGAAAAATGGGGCAATAGTGTGGCAATATTATCGGGAGATGCGATGATGGTGAAGGCCTATGAACAAATTTCTCATTGCAGTCCCGAGTACCTACCCAGGGTGCTTACAGTTTTTAACAGGGTGGCATTACAGGTATGTGAGGGGCAGCAAATGGATATGAATTTTCAGGAATGCTCTCAGGTATCGATCGAGGAGTACGTTCATATGATAGAATTGAAAACCGCCACGCTGCTTGCTGGTAGTCTGGAAATAGGTGCTATCCTTGGTGGAGCTACAGACCAGGAAGCCGATTTGCTGAGAGAATTTGGGAAAAATATTGGGATTGCATTTCAATTGCAGGATGATATTCTGGATGTGTATGGAGAGGAAGGCAAATTTGGGAAACAGGTTGGAGGAGATATAGTGTCGGGCAAAAAGACATTTCTTCTGCTAAAGGCATTGGAGCTTGCTGATGAAGCAGATCACAAGGTGTTGACATCTATCGTTGAGGCTGCGGGTCCAGACTCACACAAGCACGTGGCAGTCACTAAGGATATCTATGACAAACTAAATATCAAGGAGCTCGCTCAGGAAAAAGTGCAAAAATACCACAACGCTGGTATGTCACATCTGGAGTCTGTCAAAGTTGACCCCGCCGGAAAGGCGCTGTTAAAGAATATGGCAGAGGCACTTTTAAACAGGGAAATTTAGTCCCACACCATATAATTTTTTAGTTAAATTTATCAGGAATATCTCAGTCACAACAACATGTCAAATCCAGTTCATTACGTAGCGGTTATAGGTGGAGCAGTTTCTGGGTCCGCGACAGCGTTTCAGTTTGCAAGCCGCGGAATAAAAACCGTAATCATTGATCAACAAGCGCTGCCCTACGGGAAAATTGAAGATGGACTGCCGAAGTGGCACTCCAAGCTGAGAGACAAGGAAGAGGGAAAGATAGATGATAGACTAGCCCATCCGAATATTACCTATGTCCCGAATATACGATTGGGAAAGGACATCACTTTTGAAGAACTGTGCAGCTGGGGCTTTTCCGCGATAGTACTTGCTACAGGCGCTTTTAATGACCGGCCGCTCCCCGTGGACGGCGTTGATGAATTTGTGAACAATGGCTTCTACTATCAAAATCCATTCTTTATCTGGTACAACCACTTTCATGAACCGGGGTTTGACGGCCTTGGTCACGACATAGTGGATGATGCAGTTGTTGTAGGTGGCGGCTTGGCTTCTTTGGATGTGGTGAAAGCACTGATGATAGAATCTGTAAAGGAAAAGCTAAAAGAAAAAGGACACGATGTGGATATGTTCACCCTCGATAGGAGTATTGTAAAAGTACTGGATGAGCTGGGTTATACATTGGATGACCTGGGATTAAAGGGGTGCCGACTGTTTTACAGGAGAAGAATGATAGATATGCCGGTTACTCCTATGGCTACCGATACGCCTGAACAGCTCGAGAAGGCTCAGGGAATCAGGAAAAAGCTGTTGAATAACTTCACCACAAAGTACTTGTTTCGCTTTTACGAGTGTCACGTTCCAGTTGATAAAATCGTGAAGGACGATAAGCTGGCAGGTCTGGTCTTCCAAAAAACGGAAGTTATAGATGGTAAGGCTGTTGCAATTGAGGGAACTGAACACGATGTGGAAGGGCCGCTGGTGGTTTCATCAATAGGCAGCATCCCCGAGCTGCTGGAAGGGATCCCATCTCAGTGGCAAATGTTCAAGATATCTGATACGAATACGTGTCAGATCGAAGGATACGACAATGTATTTGCTGTAGGAAATGCCGTAACAGGGCAGGGTAATATTAAGGAATCGTTTAAGCATGGGAATGAGTTGTCTGCGCGAATAATGGATGATTCCCTGGGCTGGACAGAAGAACACTTTGCGAAGTACTTGGAAATTACAGCATCTGGGGTGGCAGATCAAGCGGATGGGATAGCAGATAAATTTTCTGACAGCAACTTATTATCAGTAGAAAAAGTGGGAGAGCTCGATACTAAAATTGAAGAGTTACAGCAACGATCGGGGTACACAGGGGATTACGCAACCTGGCGCAACGACAACATCCCAATCCGTTTGGAGGATATGTTGGGAATTGAGCACTAATATCATCCATAGGTTTTCATTATCTTATGAATATGGATAAACATTCCTTTCTAAGCAGCGGCGACGTAGCAGCTTTTGAAGAGCTGTATCAGAGCTATGTGGCAGATGAAAATTCTGTTGACGTATCCTGGAAGGAGTTTTTTCAGGGCTTTGAATTTGCCAGGAAGAACTATGAGGGCGATGATATGCCGGAGGGATTCGATAAGGAGTTCAAGGTAATCAACCTTGTCAACGGCTATCGCCAAAGGGGCCACCTATTCACGAAAACCAACCCGGTCCGGGAGCGGAGGGAATACCGCCCCAATCTGGATTTGGAGAATTTTGGCCTGGAGACATCGGATTTGGAAACGGTTTTTCAGGCGGGGGAAGAGCTTGGCATTGGGCCTGCCAAGCTCAGTGATATAGTAGCGCATCTCAAGCAGACGTATTGTGGGTCTATAGGGGTAGAGTACCTGTATATACGTGATCCCAATGTTATCAGGTGGCTTCGAGAGCGCATGGAACCTGTGCGGAACACTCCACAGTATTCGAAGGAGAAGAAAATACAGATACTGGAAAAGTTGACCTCAGCAGTGGGGTTTGAGCAATTCCTTCACACTAAATTTGTTGGGCAAAAGAGGTTTTCGCTTGAGGGACTTGAGACATTTATCCCTGCCCTTGATGCCGTTGTAGATACCGGAGGTAATTTGGGAATTGAAGAGTTTATCGTTGGTATGGCACATAGGGGCAGGTTAAATGTTCTGACCAACATTTTCCATAAATCGTACAAGGAAATATTCTCAGAGTTTGAAGGCAATCCATATGATGAACTCAACTTCGCGGGAGATGTTAAATATCATTTGGGAATGTCTAGTGATGTTAAAACATCATCAGGTAAATCTGTTCATTTGAGTCTTTCAGCAAACCCTTCCCATTTGGAGGCGGCAGATCCGGTGGTGGAGGGCATGGTTAGAGCCAAAATCGATAATAAGTATGGAGGCGATTACAATAAGGTAATGCCGGTTCTTATTCATGGAGATGCGGCAATAGCAGGGCAGGGTATTGTTTACGAAGTGCTTCAGATGTCACAATTGGATGGCTATAAGACCGGGGGCACCATGCACATCGTGCTGAATAACCAAATTGGGTTTACCACAAATTATTTAGACGCCCGATCCAGTACGTACTGTACAGATGTGGCAAAGACGACCTTATCGCCCGTATTTCATGTCAATGGAGATGATGTTGAAGCCATTGTATTTGCTGTTCAGTTGGCTATGGAATTCCGGCAGGAGTTTAAACGCGATGTCTTTATCGACATTCTGGGATATAGGAAACATGGCCATAATGAGGGTGACGAACCAAAATTCACACAGCCATTGCTGTACAAAGCGATAGCTAAACATCCCAATCCGAGAGATATTTACCGGGCACGGCTCATCGATGAAAAAACAATTGATGACGGAGTGGTGAAGAAGATGGATGAAGATTTCAAGAACAGGTTGCAAAAGAAGTTGGATGTAGTAAAGGCGAAGAAGGATAAAGTGCAAATTGTGGACCATAAGCTACGGGGCACCTGGGCTGTTAAGAGAACGGCTACAGAAGAAGATTTTGAAGTTTCTCCAAAGACCTCGGTGACGAAAAAGGTGCTGGATAGGATCGGGGAGAGGTTGTTCCACATTCCTGAGGAGATACAGGTATTCAGGAAGGTTAAAAGGCTATTCGGTGATCGAACGCAGATGCTTAAAGATGGCAAGGCTGATTGGGCCATCGGTGAGCTATTGGCCTACGGGACACTGGTTGATGAGGGATTCAGGGTCCGCTTATCAGGTCAGGATGTAGAACGAGGGACATTTTCGCACCGGCACGCAGTAGTTAAGCATGAAGATTCAGATAAGGAGTACACTCCTTTAGCAAACATAAGTAAGAAACAAGCGCCCTTTGATATTTATAATTCTCTTCTTTCGGAATATGGTGTTTTAGGATTTGAATATGGCTATGCGAGCGTCTCACCAGGTAGACTGGTCATATGGGAAGCACAATTTGGTGACTTTAGCAATGAGACCCAGGTTATACAGGATCAATTTTTAAGTGCCGCCGAAGACAAGTGGATGCGCCAGAACGGCCTGGTAATGCTGTTGCCTCATGGTTTCGAGGGGCAGGGAGCGGAGCATTCCAGTGCACGGCTTGAAAGGTATTTACAGCTTTGCTCAGAGCTGAATATGCAGGTAGTTAACTGCACCACACCTGCTAATTTTTTCCATGTCATGAGGAGGCAGCTTCATCGGGAATTCTGTAAACCGTTAATTGTGCTTACACCGAAGAGCTTGCTTCGCCATCCCGGATGTATATCGCCGCTGAGTGATTTCACCAAAGGTGGTTTTCAAGAGGTTATTGACGATACGGAGGTTGAAACCAGCAAGGTAAAGAAAGTGATTTTCTGTAGCGGCAAGATATATTATGAGCTGCTAGAGGAAAGAAAGAAGAAAAAGGTGAAGAACAATGCTCTAGTGCGCATTGAACAACTGTACCCTCTTGCTACCAGGCAGCTGGAAGCAGTTGTAGCAAAGTACAAGGGTGCGGAGAGTTTTATTTGGTTGCAGGAAGAACCGGAAAACATGGGGGCCTGGCCTCACCTGCTAAGAACATTTAAAGCCGCTGCTCTTGAGGTAATAGCGCGGCCGGAAAGCGCAGCACCAGCGACCGGATCTGCAAAACTCCACCAGATTGAACAGCTAGAATTGTATGAGCAGGTGCTCGAGAAAAGTTACCATAAGGAGAAGGAGTTAACGGGATTATTGAAGCACTTTGCAAAACACAGATAAAGATATTAGACCATGATTTTAGAAATGAAATTGCCCAGCCCGGGCGAGTCGATTACGGAAGTTGAGATTGCTCAATGGATGGTTGCTGATGGGGAGTATGTGGAACAAGATCAGATCATCTGTGAAATAGATTCAGAAAAAGCGACACTGGAGTTAACGGCGGAACAGTCTGGAAGTATTGAGATCATTGCCCAGGAAGGAGATACTGTGGCTGTAGGATCTGTAGTCTGTAAGATTGACACCAGTGCTAAAGGTGAAGCTAAGGCTCCTGAAAAGGAACCTGAGGTAACTGAAACTCCGGCTGCTGAGACTGAAGCGAAAGGGAAGAAATCAGCACCCAAACCATCTGCTGAAAAGCCACCGGCAAAAGATGATTCCTATGCCAGGGGACATCCGTCTCCCGCGGCTAAGAAAATCATGGACGAAGCCGGGATAACTTCCGTCTCCGGAACGGGACCTGGCGGGCGAGTGACCAAATCTGATGTGCTGGAGGCCATAACAGGAGGTAAAACGGGCAGCAGGGACATTGACCGTCAAAAGATGTCGATGCTGCGGAGAAAGCTGTCACAACGCCTGGTTGCTGTTAAGAATGAAACGGCCATGCTTACCACCTTCAATGAGGTTGATATGAGTGGCATCATGGAGATACGATCACGAAGCAAGGAGAAATTTCTGGAAAAGTATGGGGTTAAGCTGGGGTTTATGTCATTCTTCACCAAAGCGGTCACGGCGGCGCTGGAAGAGTTTCCATCTGTCAATTCAATGATCGACGGGGAGGAGCTGCTGTATCACTCTTATTGTGATGTGGCTATTGCCGTAAGTTCGCCTAAAGGACTAATGGTTCCAGTGCTGCGCAATGCTGAGATGATGAGCTTCGCTGAGGTAGAAGGTGGAATTGCGGAATTAGCCAAAAAAGCCCGTGACGGCAAACTTAGCATGGAGGAGATGACCGGTGGTACATTTACCATCACCAACGGTGGTGTTTTTGGCTCCATGATGTCTACACCGATAATAAATCCACCCCAAAGCGCTATTCTGGGAATGCACAATATTGTTCAAAGGCCTATTGCGATAGATGGCAAGGTGGTGATCAGGCCAATGATGTACATTGCGGTGTCCTATGATCACAGGGTTATAGACGGGCGTGAATCAGTTGGATTCCTGGTTAAAGTGAAGGAGTATGTCGAGAATCCAACGCTATTGCTTACTAAAGGAAGTGACTTGGCTGCTTTGTTATTAGATATCTAGTCAGGTTTACTTATTCATTCGGTTATAAGCGAATCGTTGAACAGGTAAGACGCGGTAGTGGCGAATCCTTTTTCGTCAACATGCTTCGGTTTGGTTATTCTAATGCTTGTTATCGTGCATTGAACCGATTACTCACCAGCTGACCTCATATCCAACGGTCCGGTGCTTTCAGAATACTTAAAAGTAAATACAAGCTTTTCAAAATTGAGTGAATTAATGTTGAACTTTGACTTGCTACCGGTGCTCAGGTCTTCAAAGTATCCATTCAACCTGGAGATCCACTCTCTATCGTATTCCAGTACTTTGACGTTCATGTTTATTCCGTATTTAGAGAGTGTCTTATCTAATTCCTTTAGGTCTTTCCGCGTAGAAGTAGATAGAATCTCAAATCTATGTCCACCATTTGCTTCAGCCTGATCACGAATTGCGGGCATAGTGCCACTTGTGGGTTTCGCCGCTTCAGGCTCAGGTTGCGGTTCCGGCTCAGGATCAATGACTGGGTGCGCGTCCGACTGACCGTCTTCAGCAGTCTGGGTAGGAGGTTCTGATGCAGGTTTCAGGTTTTCTTCTGCCTGCTTTGTTGGTTCTGGCGGCTGACCATTCTCACCTATGGGAGAGGCCTTGTCACTCTGTACAGTTAAATCGATTTCCTGTTTGGATTGCAATACTTCAGCACTGATATCTTCAACTGAAGCCTCCTGTGGTTGTTCCATCAAAATCTCATCTTGCTGAATAGTTTCATTATCCACTACTCCTTCTTCGACAGTGCTTTGGGAATCGAGCCAAAAGTAGAGGCCTGCAAATACCACTGCAAGGGCGGCAAGGACCTGTAACCCTCTGGGGAATCTCGATTGCCTGGGGTTCACCCCTGGAGAAGCGTTGAGTTTGCTCTTGATCTCAGCAATTGGAACCGGCTCTGATAAGCTCTCCCGAGCTTTCTTAAAGTATATGTCTAATTGGTCTACCATATATTACAATTTACATATCATAGTTCAAGTATAGGATCGGAAAGCAACTTCTTAAGCTTTTGTCTTCCCCTGCTCAACCTCAGTTTTACTCCTGACAAACTACCCCCTTGTATGTCTTTAATTTCTTTTAATGAGAATCCTGAAATTTCAAACAAGATCAATGCTTCTTTTTGCTTGACAGGAAGCATGTCTAGCTTATCATACAACAGCCTTATATCAACATTCATTTCCATTGAAGCACTGTCATCGTGTTGCTGTTCATGTCTACTCATTTCATATTTTGTCTGCACTTTATTTCGCTTTAGCTTTTTCCTAAAGATGTTCCTGGCAATGCCGAATAAGTAGAACTTGAATGATTCTGGGTTTCGTAGATTGCCAAAGCTCTCATATGCTGCTAGAATGACATCGCTTTGCAAGTCTTTGGCCATCTCATTGTTCTTAACCATCACTTCACAATATCTGTAGAACTGGGTGTGGATCGGCTCATATAGTTCAAGAAAACGTATTTGTAGTTCTTCGCTATTAAGCATATTTATGCAGATAGTGCCTTTAGGGAGCTAAAAAGTTACATTATCCTATTCAAAACAGCAAATAAGAAGCTGTGAATAGCATGGCGTGGCCATGATTAAGAGGAGAAAATAATGATAAAATGATATTGGTGAGGCTAAATGGGCTAAAAAATTACATCAACGGGGATGCCGTTCTTCTTTTTATTGGACTTGGTGTTGCAAACAAGAGGGATATTTCTAAGCCACCCTTGCTGGCAGTTGCCACATTGATATTCGAGATATTGATGTCATAACTGACTCCCAGGGCAAACTGCATGTAGTCAAATCTGGCGTTAATAATGAAAGCATCAGCAAAGCGGTACCATCCCCCAAGGTAAATTGCAGTCTCTTCAATTTCACCTGTATATCTCGATCCTTCCCTCAATCGGTATTTCACAAGACCACCGATGTTAAATTCCGTCTGTGGACCCTGCTTCAAAAAGAGCAGCTGCGGTAATACTGATACCGTTTCGTCCTTCACATATATTTCTGCCCCTCCATGGAATGCCATTTTTGCATTGAGCTGCTCCGGTTCATTTACAAAGGACATATTGGGCTTGTTCAAATGGAAAAGGGACAGCCCAGCGTGCGCCTTAATGTCGCCTAGGTAGTTCCACAAAATTCCCGTTGAGAAGTCACCATAGCTGAAATTCTCCAGGGATGCACTTCCAATACTGTTGTTCGAGTATCCACCAGCGGAGCTGGGGTCGTATTCACTATCCCATTGCTGTGTTTCTGCATCACCGCCAATTGCCCATTGAGCAAAGCCACCTGATATGCCAATTGAAATGTTATTCTGTTTATCCAGTGACTTATTGGCAGCTACAAATAGGTTGAGTTGGGTGGTTCCAACGTCCAAATCCCCTGCCTTATCTGAAAGTATGCCCAATCCGGCTGATATTGCCCCATCTGTGATAACATCCTTCAAAATAGGAGCATCTACAGAAAACGAGAGTGTCCTATATGGGTTGGCTATAGTTTTCCACTGATCCTTAAAATTCATTGCTGCCCTAAAATCGCCGTCAAAAGCTCCCGTGTGCCCCGGATTTAGGGTTAGGGGAGAGGAGGCGAACTGAGAAAAGTGGATGTCCTGCGCTTTCGCCCGGGTGATTCCAAGCACACAAAGCAATATTAAGGTGCCTCTAAGATATGTTCTGGCATTGTTCATTTAAAGAGCTCTCTTTGCTAAAATAAACAAAATGTTTGAATTGCGCTTGCCTGTCTACATTAATGAGCGTTTTTTCGCCCTGGTTTGCAATATTGGCTTAATATAAATAATTGAGAGTTCAAACCCACCTTTACCAGATGATACTGCTTTATAGGTTGAGATATTGAAATCATAGCTAAAACCGACTGAGAAGTTCATGTAATCCATCTTGACCATGGCTATGGCAGCATCACCCATTCTATAATATCCTCCTACATATACTGACGTCTCTGAACTGCCATCGGTATAAATAGATCCTTTCCTCAACATCAACTTAACGAGCATACCGGCACTTATTTCTTTTTGAGCACCGTTCTTTAGGAAAAGCACTTGTGGTATGAAAGAAAAAGGCTGGTCTTTGATTTTGATGTGTGAACCTCCGTGTAAGGCCATCTCCATAAATTGCTTTCCATTAGCAAGCAAGAATTTTTGTTTTGCCTGATTCAGATGAAATAAGGAGGCACCAACATGGAAATCTGCCTTATCTGTTTTGTGTCTCCATAATAGGCCACCGGAGAAATCACCAAAAGTGAAATTTTCAACAGCTCCAGGTTCTTGATTGGGCATGCTTGGATCAAAACCGTAATCAAGGTCGTATTGGTTGTCCCACTCTTGCTTATCGGCACCACCTTGCACTCCTCTTTGACCGAATCCCCCTTGTATACCAAGTGAGAAATTATTTTTCTTGTCGATTGATTTATTAGCAGCGACAGATAAATTGGCAAGGGTTGTTGAAAAGTCCAGATCTCCAGATTTGTCGCTATAAAAGTTCACGCCAAACGCCAAAGCCCCATCAGTTATCACATCATTCATAATAGGCATATCAAACGATCCGGCATAGGTGGAAAAGTCTCCGACATTTTTCCACTGCTCTCTCATATTACCAACAACTCTGAATTCGCCATCGAAAGCTCCTGTAGCACCGGGATTCAATGTTGAAGGAGATGCTGTAAACTGTGAGAAATGGATGTCCTGGGCTTCAAGGTTACCTCCAAGACACATGCCCAATGCTACTATGGCTATTTGTATGTTTCTTGTTCTCATAGCTTCTTATTTTACCAATGTGATATTTCCTTGCCGATCTTCTTCATCGAACTCTTCACCGTCTAAGAAGGCACCTTCCAGGTAATACACAAACACTTGAGGCGTCAGTTCTTTGCCCTTGTAGGTACCGTCCCATCCCTGGAGCATGGCGTCGCCATCCTGGCTGGAGTCAAAGATCAGTTCACCCCATCTGTCATAAATTCTAATGAGCACCCAATCGACCGCTATTCCGCGAACGAACATGATATCATTCTCGTCGTCCTTCACATATATTTCTGCCCCTCCATGGAATGCCATTTTTGCATTGAGCTGCTCCG
>JYMV01027084.1_pt1 | contig 40873 bp, 48 predicted proteins | sample 338911 | NCBI WGS metagenome assembly JYMV01 (sample SAMN03354496, study PRJNA234377) | hydrothermal vent metagenome | biome: Deep sea; feature: Hydrothermal plumes at the Eastern Lau Spreading Center, Western Pacific Ocean; material: Seawater | place: Tonga | collected 2009 | depth 2000 m m | reverse complement strand
AGAAGAGGCTTATATGGAGGTGCGGTAGGGTACATTAGCTTTAACGGTAACATGGATACTGCCATCGCCATTCGTACGCTTTTGATAAAAAATAATATAGCTTATTTGGGTGTTGGCGCTGGGATTGTCGCTGACTCCGTACCGGAAAATGAATTTGAAGAAACCATGAATAAAGGAAAAGCCTTACTCAAGGCAATCGAACTAGCCGAGAAAGGACTTGTTTGATGATCTTGATGATCGATAACTACGATTCGTTCACCTATAACCTAGTTCAGTATTTAGGAGAACTAGGAGCAAATGTTGTCGTGCACCGTAATGATAAAATAACTTTTAAAGATATAGAGCAATTAAATCCGGAAAAAATTGTTATTTCTCCCGGACCTTGTACGCCAGAAAAAGCAGGCATTTCTATAGAAACAGTACGCTATTTTGGTGGGAAGATTCCTCTCCTAGGGGTTTGTCTAGGGCATCAATCGATTGCTAGTGCTTTCGGGGGAGAAATCATTAAGGCAAAAAAATTAATGCACGGAAAAACATCAATGGTTACTCACGATAATAAGCACCTCTTTAAAGGGTTACCTAATCCTTTTAAAGCTACTAGATACCATTCATTAGTATTAAATAAAAATACTGTTCCCGACGAGTTCGAGGTAACCGCGACGAGTGATGATGGCGAAATTATGGGAATAAGGCATAAAAACATATTTATTGAGGGCGTGCAGTTTCATCCAGAATCAATATTAACTACTAGTGGTAAAGACCTGCTGCAAAATTTTTTAAATATGCCTAAGGATTAATCATATTCAGCCAATATTTTATGAAAATTCAGGAAGCCTTAAATAAAGTTTTAGATAAAGTAGATTTAAAAGAAGAGGAAATGATTTCGGTAATGACTCAAATTATGGAGGGTCAGGCGAAAGATTCCCAGTTAGGATCTTTTCTTACTGCTCTACGTATTAAAGGGGAGAGTATTGAAGAGATTGCTGGCGCAGCAATTGTTATGCGAGATAAGGCAGAAAAGGTTAAGGTAGCGACAACAGCTCCTATTGTAGACACATGTGGTACTGGGGGTGATGGCGCGAATACTTTTAATATATCCACAGCGGCCGCTTTCGTGGTGTCTGGTTGTGGTCTTGCTGTTGCAAAGCATGGTAATAAAGCTGTTTCCAGTCTTTCGGGTAGTGCTGATGTGTTGAAATGTCTGGGTGTAAATATAGACGCAGATAAAGGAACGGTTGAAAAATGCCTTGATGAAATAGGAATCGGTTTTCTCTTTGCACCTATGATGCATGGAGCTATGAAATATGCCGCGGGAGTGAGGAGGGAACTAGGGTTTCGAACAATTTTTAATATATTGGGTCCTTTAACAAACCCGGCAGGAGCAAATGCCCAGGTAATTGGTATTTACGATTCCAGTCGATTGAAACAAATCGCGAGTGTATTAGAACTTCTTGGGACTCGCCACGCGTTTGTTGTTCACGGAAACGATGGTTTAGATGAAATTACCCTGACAGGCGAGACCAAGGTTTGCGAATTAACGAATGGTCAGATAAAAGAATACACGTTAGTACCAGACAGTTTTGGATTGTCTGCCTGTAAGGCTGAAGACCTTGACGGTGGGACACCAGAGGAAAATGCACATATTATAAAAAATATTTTATCAGGAGAGGAAGGACCAAAGCGCGATATTGTCCTGATGAACGCTTCAGCAGCAATTTGTGCTGGAGAAATAGCAGAAGATTTAAAAGGTGCAATGCGTCTTGCCCGGGAGTCAATAGACACCGGTCGAGCTGAGAAAAAACTCAATGAACTTTGTCGTTTAAGCCATAAGTAAGTAGAGTGGGTTTGATAAAATTTAATTAAACTTTTGATTTTTGTAACTAAAATGCCCGACATACTCGATAAAATTTTTTGTGATAAGAAGGTCGAGCTAGATACTGTAAAGCGCAAGCTTGCTCTGCCAGATGTTAAAATGCGTATAGCAAATAATAATTATGAAATTCGTGATATTAGAATGCTTCTTGAGTCTACCACGAGATCATCTATTTTTGCCGAAATCAAACCTCGCACCCCATTTAAAGGTGAACTTTTAAAAAATTTTGATCCAGTAGATCTAGCAAAAACTTATGCTGATAATGGAGCTTCTGCTCTCTCGATTCTTACAGAATCGAGTTATTTTGGTGGCAGTCTTTCAACTTTAGAAAAGGCGAGGGTGTGTGTAGATATTCCTCTCCTGCGGAAAGATTTCATTTTTGACGAGTATCAGGTTTATGAGGCGAGAGCTTTTGGTGCAGATTTATTTCTACTGATAGCTACTTGGTTGGATAAAAATCAATTAGCCGACCTTCTTGCTCTAGGGAAGGAGTTAGGACTTTCTGCGCTAGTCGAAACACACAATGAAAATGATATGGAAAAGGCCTTTGAAGCTGGAGCTTCGATTCTTGGTATTAATAATAGAGACTTGACTAGTGGGAAAACGGATTTAAATATTGCGAGGCGATTGATTCCGATTGCGCTTCAAGTACCTGAGAATCTGTTAGTTTGCGAGAGTGGTATTCACTCCAGGAGCGAAATAGAAGAGTTTGAAAATCTAGGGGCGCATGCTTTTTTAATTGGAGAAAGTTTGATGATCGCCGAAAATATTGGAGACAAGCTGAGGGAGTTTACAGGTGATAGAAAAATTTCAACCACGAATTAAAGTTAAAGTATGCGGCACGACCAGTCTCAAGGACGCCTTGTTTGCAGTTGAAAGTGGGGCTGATGCATTGGGTTTTATTTTTTATAAGAAAAGCCCGCGTTGCATATCTCAAAAGGAAGTTAAGGATATTGTTGCGCAATTACCACCTTTTGTTGAAACTGTAGGCGTCTTTGTTAACGAGGCATCAGATAAAGTCAATCGTATTGCAGAGCAGTGCAGACTGACAGCTGTTCAACTTCATGGAGATGAATCTCCAGCGTTTTGCCGTCGTATTAAGAGACGTGTGATCAAAGTATTTAGAGTTCAAGATGCTGATTCATTCAAAGGGATATCTAATTATGATGTCAGTGGGTTTTTGCTTGACTCCTATAACGATGAGAGTCGTGGGGGTACTGGGAAAGTTTTTGATTGGAACCTTGCTCTTAGAGCAAAAAAACAAGGGCCAATAATACTTGCCGGTGGACTTAACCCCTATAATGTTTATACGGCCATTCACAGAGTGAAGCCTTATGGTGTGGATGTTTGTTCCGGTGTTGAGAAGTCTCCAGGAGTCAAGGATTTTATAAAGATAGATGAGTTTATAAAGTCTGTTCGCAAATTTCGTTAAAAAGTTTAATGCATTTAATTAATTAAAATATTTTTATAGAAAGCACATTTTTTCATTAACGGTCTATATAAATTAAATTAGATAAAATAATGGATGATAACACCAAAAGTATGGAACTCCCTGACGCGCAGGGCCATTTCGGACCATTCGGTGGTAAATATGTAATAGAAACATTGATGCCCGCATTGGATTCATTAGAGCGTCTTTACGAAGAAGTTCGCAACGATCCGAAATTTCAAAGTGACTTAAAATATTATCTAAAGGAATATGTGGGGCGCCCAACGCCACTTTTTTTTGCGGAACGACTTACTAAATATCTAGGTGGAGCAAAGATTTATCTTAAGCGTGAAGACTTAAATCATACCGGGGCGCATAAGATTAATAACACTATTGGAAGCGCTCTTTTAACGCTTCGAATGGGGAAAAAACGGGTTATTGCTGAAACAGGTGCCGGACAGCATGGAGTTGCCACAGCGACAGCCGCAGCTCTTTTTGGGTTGAAGTGCGATGTTTTTATGGGGGAGGAGGATATAAAACGACAAGCCCTCAATGTTTTTCGTATGAGACTATTAGGGGCTAAAGTAATAGCTGTTACAGCAGGAACGCGTACCTTAAAAGATGCTACTAGTGAAGCTATTCGTGAATGGATTACTTCTGTAGAAACTACCCATTATATTATTGGATCCGTAGTTGGGCCTCATCCGTATCCTATGATTGTCCGCAACTTTCAGCGAGTTATAGGCGATGAGGTGGGTGAGCAAATTATGGAAATTGAAAAACGATTGCCTGATCTTTGTGTAGCTTGTGTGGGGGGTGGTAGTAATGCAATGGGACTTTTTTATCCTTTTGTTCAAAATGAAAAAATAAGACTCGTGGGGGTCGAGGCGGCTGGTTTTGGCATTGAAACAGGGAAGCATGGGGCAACTCTAAGTCACGGTAGTACCGGTGTTCTGCATGGCATGATGAGTTATCTTCTGCATGACGATGATGGACAAGTGCAGGAGGCACATTCGATTTCTGCAGGACTAGATTATCCAGGTGTGGGATGTGAACATAGTTATCTTAAATCAACTGGACGTGCAGAATATGAAAGTATTACAGATGAAGAAGCCTTAGAGGGATTTAAACTATTGTCGAATAAAGAAGGAATAATACCGGCGCTAGAAACCGCCCATGCAATAGCGCACGTAGCTAAAATTGCTCCAAAAATGAATAAAAAAGAAATTATTGTTGTTTGCTTGTCTGGGAGAGGGGACAAGGATGTAAATCAGATAGCCGATCGCATGGAGATGGGTTTGTGAATCGCATAACAAACTGTTTTAAAAAAATAAAAAATGAAAAACGAAAAGCCCTTGTAGTTTTCATTACTGCGGGAGATCCAGACCTTGAGGAAACTAAAAGCATTCTTGATGTTATAGATGATAGCGGAGCAGATATCATTGAATTAGGAGTTCCCTTCTCAGATCCGCTAGCAGATGGTCCAATAATTCAGGCTGCGTCATTGCGCTCTCTTAAAAGTGGAACAACTTTAAAGAAAATTATTTCCCTAGTTCAGGAAATTCGCAAAACTCGAGACCTTCCCATTGTTCTAATGACAAGTTTTAACCCTGTATTCGTCTACGGTGAACAACAGTTTGTCGAAGATGCAGTATTTGTTGGGGTTGATGGAGTTATTATTCCAGACCTTCCTCCTGAAGAGGCGGCTGAATTTTCTGTTTATGCTGAGAAAAAGGGTCTTGATGTGATACATCTGTTAGCACCTACTAGTCCAGATGAACGAATACGGATGGTTGCTAAAAAGGGACGAGGGTTTATTTATTATATTTCTCTTACAGGGACTACTGGTGTACGCGTGCAATTGGCAGAGGGCTTAGGTGATAAAGTGGCATCTATTAAACAAAGTTCAGATATCCCAGTTCTTATCGGTTTTGGTATTTCGAACCCTGATTTGGCACGTGAGGCGGCCGGATTTTCTGATGGCGTTATTGTTGGGAGTGCTGTTGTTAAAATAATTGAAAAAAGCTCTGACTCAGTTCAAAGGAATAAAAAATTAGCCGACTTTGTGAGCTCGGTGAAACAAGCCATCAGCGATTCCAGTTAAATGATTGACCTCCATGGATCTACACCTATAACGTCTGTTATTATTCCCGCCTTTAATGAAGAGACCTCCATCGGGCTCGTTCTCGATAATCTGCCCCAAGAAAGATTAAAAGAAATTATAGTTGTCGATAATGGTTCAACTGACAAGACTGCTTGTGTGGCGAAAAAGCATGGTGCTAGAGTAGTTGACGAGACTCTTCGTGGTTATGGGGCAGCATGCCTTAAAGGGATTTCTGAACTTGATGACCCTGAGGTTGTTGTTTTTATCGATGGTGATTTTAGTGACTTTCCTGAAGAAATTGAAAGTTTAGTTAAGCCAATTGTAGAAAAACGAGCAGACTTTGTTTTAGGAAGTCGTATGATTTTTTCTGAAAGCCGGGCTGCGTTATTACCGCAAGCTAGATATGGAAATCTTTTGGCGGTATTCCTTCTGAAGTTATTTTTTCGATATCAGTTTACTGACCTAGGTCCATTTCGGGCTATTCGTTACCAGTCTTTGAAAGAAATAAGTATGACTGATAAAAACTTTGGGTGGACAGTTGAAATGCAGATAAAGGCAGTAAAGCATGGTTTGCGTATTATGGAAATTCCGGTCCACTACAGAAAGCGTATCGGTGTATCTAAAATTACCGGGACTATATCTGGAACATTCAAGGCGGGTACGAAAATAATCTTCACGATATTTAAATATTTGTTAACCTGATTACTCAAATATTACAAACTTTAGCGGTGAGATAGATGTTTTCCTATTCTGTAAAACCCTTATCAGGATTAAAGGTGATGTTCTTATTGCTCACGGTTTTTTTTGGGAGTTCAAACTTTTGTTATGGGAGTGACCCCATTAAAGAGTTGATACACGGTAGGCTCAGCGCGGATAAAAAGACATTGGATTTAAGTGGAGGAAATATTGGCACTCGTGGGGCTAAAGTCTTGGCAGGTATGAGTCTACTCTCGAATGTAGAGATACTTCTATTACAAGGAAACAAGATCAAATATTCAGGGATAAAAAATCTAGCAAAATCACCTCATTCCACAAATCTCAAACACCTTGATCTATGGGGTAATATGATTGGAGATATGGGGCTAAAAGTTCTTTCCGAATCAAGTTTTATAAAAGGACTGGAGGTCCTAAAACTCTGGAAAAATGAAATAGGTGACGATAGTTTGGAGTTAATGGTCAAGTCTTCTAATTTCAAACAGTTGAAGACTCTTATGTTAAACGACAATATGGTCACTCCAGTCGGAGCGGGTTATTTGGCAAACCCGGATGTGTTTCCTCGGTTGGAAACACTAAATTTATTTCGTAACGCAATTGGCGACGAGGGCGCTCTCGCGTTTTCCCGTTCGAAACCATTCGTTAACCTAAAGTCTTTTTATGTTGGTGAAAATAATCTTACGGATAATGGAGCAATAGCACTCATAAAATCAAATTCATTCCCAAACCTTGAAGTTTTGGATATGGTAAAAAACCATTTGGGCGAAGAGACGATGATCGCCGCCTTTATGTCCCCTAAAAAGAATAAAGTTCAAATTATCATTCGTTAAACCTAAGCGGTATGAAGTCCTAGTCTTTGGCCACGGATTTCGGTTAATGTAAGTGAATTTTTAATACTGAATTTATGACTCTGATAGGAAAAATAATTGGACCGATAGCTTTGGTATTTAAATTGTGTGGTGTTATGTCGGTTCAGTCAGCAGAACTTTATCCGTACCCGTCCATCGGTGATGGTAAACCCGGGATAGATGTGGTTTTGACTTTAGTGGATGGAATTGCTACTGACCCACATGGAAATATATACATTTCTCACCGTTCTCAGAACCGTATTCGTAAACTTAGCCCCAATGGTACCATTACTACGATTGCTGGTAATGGTATTGCTGGTTTTTCTGGTGATGGCGGGCCTGCCCTGGAATCTTCTTTGAATTTCCCAGCTGGTTTGGTTTTTGATAAAGAAAATCTTTATGTAGCTGATCGTAATAATCATCGTATTCGAAAAATCGATTCAAAAGGAATTATCAGTACGGTTGCTGGAACAGGAATACCAGAGTGTTGTAACGATAACGGTCTGGCGGTAGAAGCACATCTTTATTTTCCATCAGATATTGATGTCGATACTGAAGGGAATCTATATATTTCGGATCGATCCAATAACCGCATCCGAAAAGTTAATTCTGATGGGATTATTACAACCATGGCTGGACTAGGGAAACCCGGGTATGGAGGTGATTTTGGACCAGCGGATAAAGCACTTCTAAAATACCCATTTGGAATTAGCCTTGATAATAAAGGAAATTTTTACATTGCAGATCGAGGTAATAACCGAGTACGTAAAATTGATCAGCGGGGAATCATTACCACTATTGCTGGAGATGGTACCCATTCATTTGGCGGAGACTATGGCCCAGCAAATCAGTCAAGCTTGGCATTTCCAACAGATGTAACTGTCGATTCGTTGGGAACGGTTTACATAGCCGACCGCAATAATAATCGTGTGCGTAAGATTGATCGGTTGGGTGTTATTACTACTTTAATGGGATTAAGTCAGACAGAATTTAATGGAGATAATGAAATTTCAGCAGAAACTACCTTGCATCTCCCTTTTGCTTTGGCTCTTAATGGTGAAGACCGTTTGCTGGTTGTGGATCGCAATCACTTTCGAGTTAGAGAGGTTAGGCTTCAAAGTAATCAAGTCGAAACAGTAGCAGGTAATGGAACCTTTTTATTCAGAGGAGATGGGGGCCCTGGTGGTGGTGCTACTTTGGAAGCACCGTCAGGAATTGCCGTAGACAGCAAAGGGAACGTGTTGTTTGCTGATCGTTTACACCAGCGAATACGAAGGGTTGGGGGTAATGGCATTATCGAGACCGTTATAGGAAATGGAAAACAGGGAAATGAAGGTAATGGGCGACCGGGTATTGAGGCAACGCTTCACCTCCCAGAGGTTTTAGTAATGGACCGTGAAGATAACATTTACTTAACTCAACGCTCCGGGAATGCTTGGATCATCCGTAAGTCCAATGCCGAAGGTATTATTACGCATTTTGCTGGCAATGGAAGACAAGGAAATACTGGAGACGGGGGACCTGCGATAGAGGCCTCGTTTCATACTATTAGTGACATAGCTGCGGACGGTAGTGGTAATATTTTTATTGCGGATTCAATCAATAGAAATATTCGTAAGATCGATAAACAGGGGATTATTTCTACGATTGCCGAAGCTAGCTTAGAGGCGCTGGGGACAGAAGTTCACCCAAATGGAATTGTTGTTGACAAAGCAGGCAGTATTTTTTTTTCGGATTCGGGTAGCAGCAAAGTTTACAAAATAGATACAAGTGGCGCTATTACATTAATCGCAGGAACTGGTGATTTTGGTGACCACGGAGATGGAGGACCAGCTCTGGAAGCCGGCCTTAGATCACCTGGGGGTTTAGCAATTGGGCCAGATGGATTTTTGTACATTGCCGAGCAGACAACCCACCGTATTCGTAAGGTAGATTCAAGTGGTATTATTACTGGATATGTAGGTACTGGAAAATTTGGATATTCAGGCGATGGAGGACCGGCGATTGAAGCGAATATTAAAAATCCGTTTCGTATGGATTTTGATAGGGAAGGGAATCTTTATTTTTCTGATCGAGATAACAATCGTATTCGAAAAGTTGACACCAGTGGTGTAATAACTACTATTGCAGGACACAGTAACATCGGTTGGTTGCAGGATGGACTAGAGGTTCGCATTACAGTACATAACTTCCCGTAATTATCTTGCTTGCTGGTAGTTAGGTATGTTTTGCGCTAGCTTAGAAAAATATGTGGTGTTTGACTCGAAATCAAAGTTATATTTCTTTTGCAAGAGCGGGTTCGTATAATTGTTTTAAATATTTAGAGTGTGCTTTTTCGAACTTTAAACCTATCTCAGAATAGCTTTTATCTTTATCCGTTCCCAGGTGTACGTGCTACAGCGGATCTCCTCTGAAAATCGAACGAGTACTCTCGCATCGCAATATTGTGGCATCCAGACTTTTAATTTCCGGTATTTCTAAATCAAACGTGATAACTGTTTTAAGCTGGTATTCCGATTCTATGCATAACCCCCCCAGTAGATATATCTATAATCTTGACCTTTGTGATTGTTGTTTTGTCATCGCCCGGCACCACCTCGTAGACACCACCAGTTTTTACTATGCTCGTTAATTTCTCTATGTCGACGCGGAGCGATGTTCTTTGATCTTTGTCGATGCTCATTTACAGATTCCTTGCTTTTTAATTTTACTTAATTCTGTTCTGCCGGTTGAAGTGGTGTTGCTTGACTTGGCCTAATGTACCCGTTCTTAAAAAAAGAGATCGTTATTGTGATTACGAAAAAAAACTACTTAACATTTGACGTGAACTTCCCTTTCGGTTGCTTCATGTACATAAAAGCCAATGGGTGAAAGTAGGAGTGGGGATTACGTGGGTTAGTTTTTTTTAAAATCAATAATTAATTCTTCTACGAGGTGATTATTTTGAATGTGGCTTTTTAAAATCACCTCAATGTCATTTTTTGTTTTTGGAGAGTACCAGATATCATCTGGGTAGACAACCATAGTAGGCCCATGGGCGCAAGCATCTAGACAACCTGCTTTGTTGACCCTGATTTCCCCCTTTAGTCCTAACTCATGGATACGTTTTTTAGCGTGATCTAAAAGGTCGTCCGAACCTCTTTCAGAACATGAACCGCGGGGATCATCTTTTGAGCGTTTGTTGTTGCAGATAAAGAGGTGTTTTTGAAATCGAGACATGAGGGGGGTTAGTTTTTTTTATCCATCAGCCTTGGGCAATTTATGAGATTGGTTTTCTTTATAATATTCTTTGAATTTACCAAAATTCACATAACAACGATCACAACTATCAGGAAAGACTGTTACAATAACTCCTTTTTTTATTCTTCGTGCTAATTCTAATGCTCCACAAAGGGCTGCTGCCGAGGATTGACCTACAAGAATCCCCTCCTTTTTTTCAAGAGTTTCAACCATGTCGTATCCATCCTCTGTTGAGACGCTGATTTTCCCATCAAGTAGTTCCTCTTTATATATTCCAGGAACAATTGAGCTTGCCATATGTTTTAAACCCTCTAGTCCATGTAATTCTTCTTTTGGCTCTAGTGCGTATCCTTGAATGCTGGGGTTAAATTCTTTTAATCTTCGAGTAGTCCCCATTATGGTTCCTCCTGTCCCAATTCCAGCTATGAAATGGGTAACCCGATGATCTGTTTGTTCCCAGATTTCTTTTGCTGTAGTTTCATAATGAGCTTTCCAGTTTGAGTCGTTGTTGTATTGGTCTGGCATGAAATAGATATCAGTATTTTCTTGGTAGATTTTTTTTGCAAGAATAATTGCTCCATCAGAGCCTTCAAATGGACTAGATGTGACAATCTCAGCACCGTAAAAATCTGCCATTAGGCCTTTTCTTTCTTTGGAGACATTAGCAGGCATCACCAGCTTTACTTTATAGCCCTTTATCTTCCCAATAAGGGCATAAGAAATTCCGGTATTTCCTGACGTTGAGTCGATTATAATTTTGTTCTTTGTTAGCATCCCGGACTTTTCTCCATCCTCGATCATCTTGAGGGCGGGACGTGATTTAACTGATCCCCCAGCATTTTTCCATTCGGCTTTGGCAAAGATGGTGACGTCTTTAAATTCGTTGCCGATATTTTTTATTCTAATTAGAGGAGTGTTACCTATTGTCTTAAGTACTGAAGTGTCAGCGATGACTGGACAAGTAGGAGTTTGGACTTCTGTTGGAAGTGATAGTTTCATCTCGGTGTTTGACATTGAGAATTAGATGTCATAATAAAAAAAACGTCTCAGATAAAATGGACTGGTTTCTGATGTATTTTATTCCTATCTTTGCAACCCACAAAACTCTTCATAATCTACCAACTCTTTAATAGTTGGTTTTTCACCGCATATAGGGCAATTTGCGTCTCTGCGTAATCGTAGGCTCCTAAATTCTGTGTTGAGAGCATCATATATAAGGAGTTTGCCTACTAGTGGTTTTCCGATTCCAAGTATAAGTTTCAAGACTTCGACAACTTGCAGGTTTCCTATTACTCCTGCCAAAACCCCTAGAACTCCTCCTTCTTGACAGTTTGGAACCATGCCTGGAGGAGGAGGTTCAGGATATAAACACCTGTAACAAGGCCCATCACCTGGCTTAAAAACTGTGACCTGTCCTTCGAATCTATAAATACTGCCGTGAATTAGAGTTTTATTTTTCATAACGCAAGCATCATTCACCAGATACCGTGTTGGGAAATTGTCTGACCCGTCTACAACGTAATCATAGTCTTTGATCAAACTCATGATATTGTTTGAATCCATCTTTTCGTTATAGAGCGTGACGTTTACATCAGGGTTAAGCGCTTGGATAGTTTTTTTTGCAGATTCGGTTTTTAGCATACCAATGCGTTCTGTCGAATGAATGATTTGCCTTTGGAGATTACTAAGATCGACCTGATCGAAGTCAACAATCCCAAGATTTCCTATGCCTGCGGCAGCAAGATAATACGCAGCAGGTGAACCTAACCCCCCAGCACCCAAAAGTAGAACCCTTGCGTCCAACATTTTTTGTTGGCCGGAACCACCTACCTCAGGAAGGATGATATGGCGGCTGTAGCGCTCTATTTGTTCGTCGGTGAATTCGATCATTAAGCTCCAACTCCACCTGCAATAGCTGGGATAATTGAAATCTCGTCCCCATCTTTCACGGCTGTCTTTTCACCTTCGAGAAAACGAATGTCTTCTTCGTTCACATAAATATTTATAAATCGTCTGGGTGCGCCATTTTCTTCACAAATCCGATCTTTTATTCCGTTAAATTGATTTTCCAGGTTATTTATGATATCGGAAATGGTTTCCCCTTCGGCCGACACTTCAGACTGGTTATCCGTCAGTTTCATTAAAGGGGTGGGAATTCTTACCTTAATTGCCATAATTTAAATCTCCTTAAAACTGTTATGCGGTTGATACGCGATTCGAATATATTTCTTCAAAACTATTCAGCTTGGGTTCAATGATAATGGGATCGGTAAACTGCCCACTTAAGGCTTCAACCGTTTTAAGCCCATTTCCTGTTATGCAAATAACTGTAGTCTCATCTGGTTTAATGCGGCCTTGTTGGACCAGTTTTTTTGTGACTCCAACTGTGACGCCGCCAGCGGTTTCAGTAAAAATACCTTCTGTTTCAGCAAGAAGTCTCATCGCAAGTACAATTTCTTCATCATTCACATCTTCACCATGACCACCGCTATCAATTGTGGTTTTTACACCATAATAGCCATCAGCTGGATTCCCAATGGCTATCGACTTTGCAATGGTATTTGGTTTTACAGGTGTGATTACATCAGTGCCATTCTTTATGGCTGTTGTTACAGGTGAACATCCAGTAGCCTGTGCTGCGAATATTTTTGAATTTACTTTTCCCTCCAGAAGGCCAAGCATTTCAAATTCATGAAATGCCTTCCAGATTTTTGTTATGAGCGAACTTCCTGCTACAGGAACAATTACATTATCGGGTGTTTTCCAACCTAATTGTTCAGCAATTTCGTAGCCGTATGATTTGGATCCATCTCCATAATAGGGACGAATATTGATATTTACAAATGCCCATTTATGATGCGCCGCAATTTCACTGCAAAGGCGGTTCACATCATCATACGAACCATTTACAGCAACTAGTTGAGCCCCATAAACCATGGTCCCCAAAATTTTCCCAGATTCGAGTCCATCAGGAATAAATATGAAACTTTTTAGTCCGGCCTCTGCGGAGTGTGCAGCAACAGAGTTAGCCAGATTGCCAGTTGAAGCACACGAGATTGTGTCAAAGCCGAATTCCATTGCTTTGGATATCGCCACTGCGACTACCCTATCTTTGAATGAAAAAGTAGGGTGATTTACGGAATCATTTTTGAGGTAAAGATTGTTTAGGCCGAGTGCCTTACCTAGATTTTTTGCGCGTACCAAAGGTGTAAACCCTACATGGTCGCCGACTTTGTTCTCTTCATCCAGAGGCATCAGCTCTTTGTAGCGCCACATAGAGGGAGGCCCTGATAATATGGTTTCGCGCGAAATTTGCTTGCTGATTTTTTCATAGTCGTAGTCAACTTCAAGAGGGCCGAAGCAATACTCACACACATGAATCGGTTCCTTAGGAAACTCTCTCTTGCACTCTTTACATTTCAATCCTTTTACATATCCCATTCAACCGACTTCCTTAAAAATATTGGTAAAAACTAAAATATCTTTCAGCAGTATCCGGTATGATCACAACAACATTTTCCCTGGGCCCTAATTCCTCGGCTACTTTACATGCTGCGTAACAGGCAGCACCTGCTGAAATTCCAGCAGAAACTCCTTCTTCCTTTCCTAGTCTTCTGGAGTACTGGTACGCGTTATCGTCAGATACCGGTCTAATTGAGTCGAGAATATCTATATTCAGAACCTTTGGCTTAAAGCCGGCTCCGATACCCTGTATTTTATGCGGTCCAGGGTTTTTTCCTGAAAGGATGGCGGAAGTCGCAGGTTCCACGGCAACTATTTTAATGTCTTTATAATGTTGTTTGAGACATTCACCAACTCCCGTAATGGTTCCGCCGGTCCCGACTCCGGCCACAAAAGCATCAACACTTTCTCCATTCATTGCAGAGATAATCTCGGGTCCAGTAGTTTCCTTATGAATGGCGGGGTTAGCCGGGTTGTTGAACTGCTGTGGCATGAAATAATCTGGGTTTTGAGCCAGAAGTTCTTCCGCTCTTTCAATAGTACCCTCCATTCCGAACTCGGCACGACTTAATTCCGTTTTGGCCCCAAAACTTTCAAGAATCATTCTACGTTCAGCACTCATGTTCTCTGACATGACGAGAATGACTTGGTAACCCTTCACCGCTCCGACCATAGCGAGTCCAATCCCTGTATTGCCACTAGTTGCTTCAATAATTGTGGAACCTGGTTTCAACGTGCCGCGATGTTCGGCATCCTCGACCATTGCTTGGGCGATCCTGTCTTTGACGCTTCCACCTGGGTTGAAACACTCCAGCTTGGCATAAATGTTAGCCCCACTTTTCGGGGCGATGTTATTTAGTTTGACTAATGGCGTTGAACCAACTAGTTGCAAACTATTACTATGCCTAGCCTGAGTGAGAGAATTTGTTGTCATGGTTTTTTTACAAAGATTCCGGCAAACTACAAATTATAAATGATGAATATATCTCAAGTCAACTGTATAAGTACTTGTGGATTAGGGGGTTTTCTGGTTTGCTAATGAAATACTTGTTACGTAATTTAGTTGTAGGATTAGCTTTGGGCAGTTAATGCTCATAGTTATAATTCCCAGTTTTTAGGGGCTGGTTCAACCTTTGCTTTATGGAAATACCTAACTATTAATATTTAGAGTTGTTTGTGGGATACGGCCGAAATATTATTTTGAAAAATAATTTGTGTTAGGCGGGGTGATATTTTAGCAGGGAGGTGACTAGGTAAATCTTCTTACTCTATGACTTTTAAAGCGGTTTTAACTGCGCGGGTTATTACCTTTGATGCTGCTTAAGCGTTTTCTTATCTCTCGAGTGGCAATATTTGAATCTTCAACCGTGGAAATTATATGCGGTGTAATAAAAATCATCAATTCTGTTTTTTTGCTGGTAATACTCTCACTGCTGAATAGTTTCCCCAGATAAGGAATATCCATCAAACCCGGAATTCCTTCTACTGTTTTAGATGAGTCTGTTCGCATCAAACCGCCCATAACGAGGACTTGGTTGTCCTTGAGTACCACTTCGGTATTGACCTCACGGGTATTAAAGGAGGCAGTCGTAATTCCTCCGGAGGTAACATCTGCACCTTTTGAGCTGATTTCTTGCCGGATTTTCAGGCTCACGAAGTTATCTGAATTGATCTTTGGGAAAATATCTAGCTTAACGCCTACCTTTTTAAATTCGATTGATGTCGAGGTTACGGGTGTCGCTGAATTTGTAGTTAAAGTAGAACTCGCCACGGGAATCTCATCAGTAATCGAGATGCTAGCAGCTTTATTGTCAGATGTAACTAGGATAGGGTTTGCCAGAACATCGACCTGTGCATTGGATGCAAACAGTTCCAATTTAGCCTTTAATCGATCCGTGTTCTCCAGAAGCAGACTGCCCCCTGGAAGCAGGCTTGCGGTTGCTCCAGCTAAGGAAGTCCCTAAGATTGTATTAGTAGTTGCCGTTGTTGCCAGAGAACCTACTCCGTTAAATTTCACTTCACCCAGTTGTTCTCCTTCTAAAATCCACTCGACTCCCTTGCGAGTTTTTTCATCAACCTGAAGATCAATGATCAAAACCTCAATCAGTACTTGTTATCTAACTTTTTAATAACTTCGAGAATTGCAGGGTAGTTCCTAGGACTGGTTCTGATAATGAGGGCATTTGTATCTTCATCGGGTAGTATTGTGACTTCGCCCTCAATATTATCCTTTATTCCTCCGGTTAGTTGTATTTGCTTGCTTGTTGGACCACCGAATTTTGATTGATTTTTTGTTTTTTTTGGCTGTGAAGACTTTTCTGCTTTGGATGTTTCTGTTTTAGCTAAGCCATCAAACTTTTTCAATTTAGATTGAGACGACCCTTGTGATTGAAACAATGAGCTAAGTAGAATCGACATTTTCCCAGCATCACCATTTTGAACATAATAAACGAATGTGCTGACATCACCCTCTGAAACAGGTTGGTCTAGTTTGTTAACCCAAAATTCGATTGTGGGTAAAATTCGTTCGAACGCGTTAACCACTAAAATCGAATTAAGTCTACCAAGAGAAAGAAAGGTTAAAGATTCACCGATGGAATCGGCGTAGCCCATCGAAGAAAATATTTCTTCCATTTCATGAACAACTTTGTCTGATTCAGCATTATTAAGCTTGTATAAATGGATATCGGAAGATGCGAGTTTGTCGACGTCCAATGCCTCGACTACATTTATGATACGCCTAACATTGTTGGCCATTTCTATCATCATTAGATTATTTGTTTCTGGAATTTCTATAAAACTGGCATTAGGCGAGAGTAGGGGGGTTATGATTTTTTTCATAGATTCGACAGAGATATGCTTGAGTGGAATGATCTGGATGATTAGTCGCTCTTTTTCGGGAATACTAGAATCGTTTCCGTAATGGATACTTAAGGGTTTCCTTGCGGCTTCTTTTACTCCAAGGAATCGATAAAAATTCCCACTTTTTGTAACAGTTACGTTGTGTAGGGCTAAAATTTGTTCCAGTACAGAATATAAATCTTCGACTTGAATTTTATTGAATGTTTGCAGGGTCACTTTCCCCTTCACATTATCTTCTATGATGTAGTCAATCTTTAATAATTCGCTGAAGGTAGTGATTACATCGTATAACTCGGTTTCTTCAAAGTTCAAGGTGATGTGTTTGGCCTTTGCAAGCTCCTTTGGAAGGGGTGGTTCTTGACTAATAACCGTTTTTAGTCTGTTTAAGGAGAACGGCTTCCGGTCTTGAAGTGATGTTTTTGCGGCTTGAATTTCATTTTCCAACTTGTTGTTTTTTGCTTGAGTAGTATTTTTTGGGCTAACCTCAATCAAGGTAGACGACAGGCTTGATATGAAAAATTTACTTTTATTTTCATCTTCCGCTAGATACCACGTTTGGTTGTCATGAATATTTTTTTGAGTTCGAAGGAGAGAAAAAATTTGATCTTTTTCTGCTGTACCTGATTTTTCGTATTGACTCCCCGGTCCTTTGCGAAGAGGCACCTTTTCGCCGGATACCTTAATCAGTCGGCTTATAGGTTGATCTGGAATGTTTTTTATCCCACTTAGGTCTATCGAGTCTGCAGCATATTTGTTTTTGCTGGAGCTTCTTTGAGTGGCTTTTGACGCCTTCGATTTGTTTTTTTCTGAAAATAGCATCCCGTCGATCGGGTTCTTTTCCTTAAACCTCTCGAGGGCAGATTTTCTATTACCTAGACAACCTGAGGAAAAATATACACTTAATATTAAAATCGATAAGAAGATCTTTTTCATGTTGTTTTCTTTTTACCTGTATCCATTGATTGGATAAATCCACTAATAGTGAGCTGGGCCTGTAATTCTTCTAAATCTGTTTCGTTAATTCGTTGAATGGACATCTCCTCGATGACCATGAATTTCTGATTGCTTTCCAGCATGTGTATAAAGTTGGTAAAGTTTCTAAGCTTTGATCGAGTGGTGACTTTGGTTGATATGGTTAATAAACCTTCCAGATATTTAGGTTTGTCGACCCGAAAACGTATAATGTTTACACCTGTTTGGTTTGAAAGATTCTCTATTAGATGCTGTTGTTCCGATGCCGCTAAGGCTGGCTTAGTTTGATTGAAAAAACGCTGGTCGAGAGTAGTGCGTATTAACTTGTTTTCTTTGTTTTTTGCTTTGTAATATGACTTCTGATTCAAAATTTCATAGCATTTTTGAATAAAAAGTAACTTGTCCTGTATTTTTTGATTTGTTCTTTTATTTTCCTGATGCACCGGTTGAACAACGAGTATGAAAAGGAACCAGAAAACAATAAAAGTCCCGCCAGCGAACAACACTTTTTTGTCTCTAGATGTTATTTGAATCATTATTTTGTCCCTAGGGCAGTATTAATTGTGAATTTTTCACCTATTGATTCAGTTATGATCGTACCCACAAAATGGGTGTCACGAAATTTACCTGATTTTTCAACGATTGGTACTAACTGGGATGCGTTTTTTGAAATTCCATTAAGTTCAATGTTTTTTTTCTTAAACCGGATCTTTTTTACCCAGGTATCCTTCGGGATAACTTTACTCAACTCAACCAGTAATGGAAGTTTTGTTGGATTGAGGTCATCTATTTTATTTAGTGCGTTCGTGTATTTCTGGAGCGTTTCATATTCAAGGTCAACTTTCTCCAAAGGTCCCATGTGGATCTTGATTTCGTCTAACTGTTTGTCCAAGGACGTTAGAATTTTATTATTTTGAATGCTTTGATTGACCATGAATCCAATAATAAATAACACTGTTACTAACGCAAGTCCCACAGTGTTCTTAAGGTTTACTTTCTTTTTCTTAGTTGTTGTTAAGTTATCTGGTAGTAGGTTTGCTTCTATTGGATTTTGTTTTAGTTCGCGCAGGGCAAGCCCAAGAGAGGTTGCCATAAATGCTGTAGAGAAATTACTGGGTACGTTTGGATTGATGGTTGCTGGAGATTGTAGTTCGAAAACCTGAACTCCTGCTGCCAGTTCTAATCTTGAAGTAAGATGTGATGTTAAATGCCCACCTCCTGAAATAAAGACTGAGTCTACAGATTTAGAGTCATCTATGTTTCTGCACGATGCTAAAGCGTTTTTGATTTCTTCTACTAGGGTTTGTGCAACCTTTTCTGCTATTGCTTGGTGTGCTTTCCCTTGATTTTCTGAATTGAGAAATGTTTCTTGGTATTCTGGTTCTGCAATTGGAACACTTCTAGAAAACTCCAAATTTCTGTTTATTAGAATTGAAATGTCAATAAAGTTAGAACTAAGATCTACCAAAACTGAAAGTGGATCCTGGTGTTCACCGTTTGACAGCAATAGATTGAGATTTGCGAATGTAGAAACGTCGAGAACCGATGCATTAAGGTTGAGCTTTTTAAGTAAATTTAAGTAATAGCTAGCAATTTCTTTATTGATCGCGGCACATACGATATGGTACTGATTTTCTTTTTTAGTAGTTATATGGTTATAGAAATAAAAATTATCTAAGCTTGAGGAGAAATGCCTCTCCAGTTCAAATCCCATCATAGAATCCACAGACTTACGGTCCGGGGAGGGAAGTTCAAATGACTGAAGCGTGATCTTGGAACGGGGAATGCTGGCAATCACGTTTTCTGTCCAAGCATCATGTTCGATTATGAAGCGATTCACTTGTTCAAGAAAAATTGATTCAGCTTTTTCATCTCCTTTACTTATTGGTTGAATCGTTATGTATTTGCTTGCTAATACATCTGCGCGGTATAGGGTTTTCCCTAGCAAGGTTAGGCAAACCGAATTTTCACGTATGTCGATTCCAAGTGATTTTTCTAGATAAAAACTTTTCATCAGTTATCTGTTAGCTCTCTTTTGTATAGATTCTCAAAGCTATTATCATTCCAATAATGCGTTAATATTATGGGACCTTCTTTTTCAGAGATCTTTTGAACCACGGTGTTTATGGTGTGATTTGTTGGACTTCCCTCAACTTCTCCTGTAGATCTAATTCTGAAATAATCAGAGGTTGTATTGTCATAAAACCCCTTTTTTTCCCGTTCTTTCATAATCGATTTTGCCTGAGACTCTGAAAAGATGATCGAAAGTACCTCTGGTGAAGCTGTATTGGGGTTTACCGATTTAACGTTATATGTCGTAAAAAAATTTATTAATCCTTTACGTTGATTGGTGCCATATAAAATTTTTTCATCAATCCCACGAATTTTTGATAATTCATCAAGATTTTCTATGGGCGCGTTTTTTGCAAAATAAGGAGGAATCAAATTCTGATAAAAGTCATTTTCCGCTCCATTTAATCGATGGTTTTTATCGGAATCGATCCAGTCGAGTATTGAATCCGCAATAACATCCTTTTTTTCTTTTGACTCTATACCAGCACTTGTCAAAACCTTGACTAATGTGTTTCGTGTTGTTCTATTGATTGGAATCTTGCTGTTTTCGTCTTGCAGTGAATAGGTAATTAGCCCTGACCCTAGTTCAATCTCTTGGCGTATTGAGGTCCGATATGCGGTTTTATCTGACTGGTTAGGCCTTCTTTCAGAGTCTTTAGTTGAAGCTCCCATGATTAATCCAAAATCTTGATGCGAAGCGTGAAAGCTTGATGGATAAAGGATTTCCGCCATCGCCATATGAATTCCAGCCTTGGCAAGGTGGTATGCTTGGATATCCTCTTTATAGTTACGGGTTGTATTGACTTCGCCCTTCATAGAGAAGGCAAATTCCGTGGCTAATGCTATTAGAAGTACCAGAACCCATAGCACGACCATCAGCGCAATACCATTCTGGTTTTTATGATGTTTAAATATTTTCATTATGTTCTAAGGGCAGTGCAAATCTCATTCCAGAATAAAGAGGGATTATAATGGGAGGAGAAAAAATTATCCGTGATTCCTTTTTTGAGCTTGGTCGGGTTAGTTCTTTCAAGCCTAGTGAAACTTCCACGGCCCTGGGTAGAGTCATTTTATTGTTTTCTTCGAAATGACGTCGGGTCTGTTGCTCCTCGATTAGTTCGTCTGCTTTTGTCTTAAAGGCGTTGTGTTCAACGGAGGTCACCCAATGGCCTTCATATTTTTTCGACTTATCTAATTGTAGTTGGGTTTCAGCAGGGCTTAATTTTCTCATTTGGTAATAACGAAATTTAAGATAATCCACGTCTTCAGCTAGAAGGAACAAACGATCTTGATCAATTTTGTTAAATACAGAGCCAGTCGAGTTTTTTGGTACTACGGTTCGTTCTGCCATTATAAGTCCAGATTTTCCTGACTTAGGATGTTCGCCGACATAAAATATCGTTTCATGAAACCATGGAGATTTTCCCTGGCTTGTGAGCGGTGAGGAAAAAGTTACGAATCGTAGAGAATTATTTTTCCCTTCAAAAGAAAGTAATCTTTTTGGTTTTTCTTGTAAGTTTTTTGATGTGAAAATATTTTTTTCCTGAAACATAAATACGGGGTAATTAGATTTTATTTTTTGTCCAAGTTGATTTTGAATTAGTCGTAAACGTTGAAAGGTGTCAATTTTTAATTGGCCAGTTTCTTGCGCAGACGCTCCAAGCCTTATCGCCCCAAGTGATATAGTTACGATGAATCCTATAATTCCCAAAGAGAGGATAAGTTCCAATAAAGTGAATCCCTGGTTTGATTCGCGTAAACATTTCATATTTTAATTCCCTGAAACGTGTGTAGAAGATCCACTAATATTACGATTGTAATAAACTTTAACTCCAGAAATAACCTGATAATTCTCAGGAGCGGGAGGAGTAGCTTCTTTTTCACTTGCCTTAATAGATCCGGGCACCCCTCCAAAAGATTGGGCTAGTAATAAATCTGAACCAGGGTGTGTCGCACCATCAACTTTTAGTGTGCTTAACTCAATGTCACGAGCTTTTCCGGCGTCCTCCCAAAGGACATTTAATGTTACTTCTGAAAGTTGGATGTTATTCTCTTTACTATTCAGAGGGGAGGTGTGCGGTGATACTTGAAGTTGCCACCGATAGTTTTTTTCATCACTGTAGTTATTGACCTCGAGTTCTCCCAGTTTTGAATGAGCGAGAGTAGTGCCCTTGAGATATTGTTCAGAAAGGCTAACCGAACGAATGCTTCCAGAGAATAACTGTAAAACAGTGACAAACCCCATCGCCATAATAGCGAGCGCGACTATTACTTCGAGGAGTGAAAACCCATCGTTATTTGGTTTGTTTAATCTTAGTTTTTCCCGTAATGGGGTCAATGCTAATAGCATAATAGTTTTCCGAACCTCTAGATTCATTAATGTTTATTCCGATCAACCCTCCACTTGAATTCCCCTGAGGAAAAAAAGTGACCGTGAACTCATCATCTCTAAAAAAATTATCTTCACCTTCACTTATAAAGTGATCCAAACGAATAGGACCTGTTAAGGATGTGATTTTTGGAGTTTCATTTATGTGTCCTCGAGTAACCCAAAACTGGTTCCTGTCTAGGTTTCCTGAAAATACGACCGGTTTTTTAGAAGCAATAGCTTCGCTTCTTGCGTATCGTAAGGTAGAGGCAACCTTACGTGCAGATGCTTGGAGTTCCATACGATCTAGCGTTGACATGACAAAGGGCGTGCTCAGACCAGCGATAATTGCCATGAAGAACATAACAAGCGTTAGCTCGAGCAGGGTAAACCCCAAGCAACCAGTCTTTTTTAGATAAGCCACAGGTCTCATTATTTCCAACTTACAATATCTCTGTTGATATCGTCACCACCTTCCACGCTATCTGCTCCGTAAGAAACCAGGTCATACTCTCCATGTTCTCCTGGAGAGGTGTATACATAATTGTTTCCCCATGGATCTTTTGGAACCTCTTTTTTAAGATATGAAGCAATCGCTTTAAGGCCCTCATCGGTACTTGGATATTTATGATTTTCAAGGCGGTACAAATCTAGAGCTTGACCGAGTAACTCAATTTGGGCGTGGGCATCTTGTTGCATAGCCTTATCTACATGTCCAAAAAATTTTGGGACAACCAAAGCCGCAAGGAGTCCAATGATAACCATGACAACCAGCAGCTCGATTAATGTGAATCCCGATTGTGCGTATTTTTTGACTCGAAAAATTAATGGATGTTTTTTCATGCAAGCCTAGCCCCTGTAATTAAGTTTTATTTTTTGATTAAAAGTTGATTTCATTAATACTAAATATTGCCAGTAGCATAGAGATAACGATAAAACCAATTATTAGCGCCATGCTAAGAATCATAAACGGTTCGATGAGTGATATAAGTTGTTTGATGGAACGCTCAACTTCACGGTCATAGGTGTTCGCAACTTTGGCTAGCATTTCACCAAGTGTTCCGGTTTCTTCTCCAACCGTTATCATATGAATCGCAAGAGGTGGGAAGACTCCCGTTTGCTGAAGTGGCTGTGAAAGGCCATTTCCTTCTTTAAGCCCTTGGTGTAGTTGGGCCATAGATGCCGCTATCATGCGGTTGCTGAGGATTGCTTGTGTTATGTTTAAGGCCCCTAGGATGGCTACACCGCTGGATAACAGAGTGGCCATGGTTCTGCTAAAACGGGAAATCTCTATTTTTTGCACCAAGGAACCAAATAAGGGAAGTCTTAACACAATACCATCCCAGTGCATGCGACCTTTTTCCTGCCTAAGATAAAAAATAAAGCCTGCCACCAATAGGGTGAATGCCATGACGATAGCCAGCCAGTGATCTGTTATAGAAGAGCTTAGGAATAACATTATTTTTGTTGGGAGAGGCAACGCTGCACCTAGTTCATCAAACAACTTAGAAAATCTCGGGATTACTACCGTAAAAAGAACCAATATAGCAAACCCTCCTACAGAGCTAAGGATTGCTGGATAGATCATGGCGGATCTTATATTTGCTTTTAGTTCTTCACTTTTTTCAAGAAAACTAGCAACGCTATTGAGAGAAGATGCTAATGTTCCCCCAGTTTCACCAGCTCGAATCATATTTATGTATAACTTTGAAAATACTTTTGGGAACTCTGCCAACGCATCGGCAAACGAACTTCCAGCGTGTACTTTTTTGTGTACTTCAGTAAGGACTTCTTTAGCTTGTGTTTTTTCTGCAAGGTCCCCAAGGATGGAAAGTGACTTGTCAAGTGTGATTCCTGAATCCACAAGCGTTGCAAGTTGCTGGGTAATAGAGACTAAATCCTTTGCGGATATTTTATTTCGTAATCCGTTTATTTGAAGAGGTCGATTTATAGAAAAATTTTTTTCCGACTGATTATCCGATACCTGGATGGGAAAATAATTAAGTCCTCTTAATTGAGCAACAGCATTTTGATAATTATGTGCCTCGAGATTACCTTCGATGGGCTTTCCTAGTCGGTCTGTTGCTTTGTAATAGAAAGTATTCATAACTCAAGTCAGGTTGTACAAGTTTTTAGCTAATAAATCGTTTGTTCTATCACGAGTTAGGTTTGTTCGTTTAATGTAAGCCTCAATACCTCTTCTACCGTGGTGATCCCTTTGGCGACTTTTTTCCACCCATCTTCGCGTAAAGTGGTCATCCCTTTTTTGCGTGCTGATTCACGAATTGTTTGTGAAGTTGCTTTCGTTAATATAAGTTGCCGTACTGTGTCATCCACTACAAGTAACTCATAAATTCCCGCTCGACCACGAAAACCAGTGTGGTTACATTCCTTGCATCCTTTTCCATGGAAAGCCTTAATACTATCTTGAGCAGGATTGTCGATTTCCGCTATCAATGCTGGGGCAACCTTGATAGGTTCTATGCAAGTTCTACAGATCACTCGAACTAGGCGCTGAGCTAGAACACCGAGAAGCGCAGAAGAGATAAGGTAGTTTTCTACACCCATATCTAGTAGACGCGTAATGGCTCCAGCGGCATCGTTTGTATGAACTGTGCTAAAAACAAGATGTCCCGTGAGAGCCGCCTGAATGGCAACATCTGCAGTTTGTGCATCACGTATTTCACCAACCATGATTACATCCGGATCTTGTCGAACAATCGAACGCAAACCACTAGCAAAATCCAGCCCTATTTGCGGTTTTACATGGATCTGGTTGATCCCTCTTATTTGATATTCGACCGGATCTTCGATAGTGATTATTTTTTTATCGGGGGTATTTATGTTTTGTAAGGCTCCGTAAAGAGTGGTTGTTTTTCCGCTGCCAGTGGGGCCAGTAACTAGTAATTTCCCATATGGTTTATGAATTAATTTTTGAAACTGTTCAAGCTCCTGCTTTGGGAACCCCATTTTTTCTAACTCAACAGTCAGGTTGCCGTGGTCAAGGATACGTATGACTACACTTTCTCCGTAGAGTGTTGGAAGTGTAGAGACACGCATATCAATATCTTTCCCATGCACCTTTAATTTTATGCGTCCATCCTGGGGTAGGCGACGTTCTGAAATGTCCAGTTTTGCCATGATCTTTATTCGTGTGCAAAGTGCTGAGTTTAGCCTTTTAGGGGGTGCTTCAAAATTATGTAAAATTCCGTCTATCCGGTAACGCAGGATCAAATCTTCCGCAAATGGTTCCAGATGAATGTCACTTGCCCCCATTTCAGTGGCTTTACTAATTATGTGGTTCACCAACTTTATGACAGGTGCTTCCGAAGCCATATCCCGGATGTGTTCGGTATCTAGGTCCGTATCAGTAAAACTACTTTCGTCGTCTTTGATGCTCTCGACCATTCGCCCCATGGTTGACTCGCCTGCCCCATAGTAAGTTTCGATTGCCTCGACAATGGTTTCCTCAGTGCTCAAAAGTATTTTGATGTTTTTTCCGAGTGAAATTTTTAGATTTTCTATGGTATGCAGATCGAAGGGATCGAATACTGCTATGGTTAAAGTGTCATCTTTTATTTGGATAGGGAATATCGTTTTTTCTTTTAAAAAAGCTTCAGAAATATTTAGTTCTTTTATCGGTAGTTGATTTTTTGCATACTCTTCCAAACTGATAAAAGGTAAGCTTAGCTCTTTGCTTAGGGTTTCTAGTAAGACATCTGCGTGAATATAACCATGGTCCACAAGTGTTTTACCAAGATAACGCCCAGCTTGAAGTTGATTTGCTTTTACTTCTCCGAGAGTTTTTTCGGTAAGCTTATTGTTTCGCAGCAGGATTCGCTCTACGGGATCTGATTTTTTAAGCATAAAGAATTTTACCTACCAGAAATATGTTTTGGTAGCGGTGTTAAGATAGACCCAGAAATTCGTGGAGTCGGTTGAGGTCTTTTTTTTGTAACGGGCCGCGTGCTTGTGATAGTTGATTTACGTTGTTTGGGTTTCGCTATTTTATCTGTACTGTTCATACTTCTTTTTAACTTTACCGCGATTATTTGCCCTGCAGAATTATCAAGTATCACTTCCCTTTTACTTATTTTAGATATTTTGTAGCCCCCGATTTTATCGCCAAGGTAATACCCCTTTCTCTTGATTGGGGTATTTTCTACTTTCCCCTCTATCGTGACTGGATGCGATCCCTCTAAAATAGCAATTTTAGTGCCACCTAGAAGCATTACTCCTCTAAGAGTAAGCTTTGGGGCTGGAAGCTCTGGTTTTGGGGCGACTTTAGCCGCCTGAGATGTAGGTTGTGGTGAATTGGGAGGCTGGTATTCGATTCTTTCTTTTCTGAATAAATTTTTACTGACTATCTCGTTGACGCTTTGCGGTGTGATAGTTTGACGCTTAATTGCAAGATGCGATATTTTTCTAGAGGAACTCATTTGGTTTTCTCCATCTACTCTATTTGGGTATTTAGGATAGATCCAGGTTCGAACACCAAAGGTAGTTAAAGTCAGGATTGCGAGAATGAAAATTATATTAAGGCTGGAAAAAATTCTATACATGGGACTGATGCAAGTTAGATTTTTTATCCATAAACTTATGAGTTTATTTGGGCTTTTCAATACTTCTAGAAGGTATTGCCCAAAATCATTCCTAGGGTTACTTTCTTGGAGTCTGTTTAAAGCAGATTGACCCACTTCTAGCTGATGCGTCACTTTTGATCTCCCCAGTGGATAAAAACCAACACCTTCTTTTCGGGAAAACTAGCAAAATCCTTTATAAAAAAAGGGATTTAGGTGGATTTAACCGCGCTAGAGTGGACTGGGAGATAGAATGAGAAGGGAGATTAATTATAGGGATTGCTTTCGACAAGCCAAATTTGTGAGGTTTTGGGTTGATTGGTCCAAACTTCAATACGGCTATAATCTTCGATGAGTTTTCGCACTGAATTTTTCCAGTGTTTTGCTTCAATATCTACACTGATTATTTTTTTTGCCATCCGGGGTGATAGATTGAAACGAATGCCTGTTTCGTCGTGTATGTTTTTTAAAATCTCACCGAGTGGATAGTCTCGGAAATGGAGTTGAATGCCTTTCGGTGTGGAATTAATAGAATTTTTTTGGACCGATTGATAAATAGGGATAGAGGGTTCAGAGTCTACATCAGCAGGGGTGGGATCTGGTAACGATACTTTTGAGTTAGATCGAAATTCCAGTTCTGCATTAGCATATTCAAATAGAGCCAATGCAACGACAACCATCACGATACACAAAAATAATTTCTTTGTTTTCATGCTTTGGGTTTTAATTTTTTCTTGATAATAGATTTTAACTTAATACATTCGGTGTTCATGTCATCCAAGTTTTCAGCAAGTTTTGTGATGAATTGCTTCTGGATTTTCATTTGAGTAGGTTGCTCAAAACTTTCTAGAATTTCTTTTGTTATTTTCATAACCGAAACATCTTTCGATGTGGCACGTGCAGTGACACTTCTAGGGCGGCCAGTGATCAAAGAGATTTCCCCGAATATGGACCCTATTCCTAACTCCTTGACCATGATTTCTTCAGAATCTGTAAGTGATATGCGCCCTTCTGTTACATTGTCGTCAATTGATTTATAAAGACATATTTTGCCCAGCAAGATAACGTACAGACCAGTTTCAATGGCGCCTTGCTTTATGATTGTTTCCCCTTCCTGATATTTTTCAAAGACCCCTTTTTTTTCGAGGAGTGAAGCTTTTTCATTGTCAGTAAACTCTTCAAAGAAAGGTAAGTTTTTAATGTAGTCAACAACGGAACCTTTTTCCATACGAAAACCTTTCGTCAATAGTGTATCTTGAGACATTCAATAGTTTTTTTTCTTAAACACAATCGTATTATCCTCGGAAAGGTATCCTAGTCCAGATTATTTTTATAGAGAGTCATGCGTTAACTTATATTGGATAAAGCCCATCAATAATAATGGACTTGTTTAGGGAGGACCTTGAATATGCTAGCCTAGTTATCGATATGTTGTTCCTAGGGTTTTTTACAATTTATTTACAGCAACTACTAATTATAGTTTGTGTGTTTTTATGAATAATGTTTGTGGAGAGTTTCTATGAGCGCGCAGCAGTTATTAAATGATTTATTGGGATGTCTGCCGTTGCGGGTTTACGGAAGAGGGGCTGTGCTAACGTTGCTTCGTGAAATGGGATTTGCGATCAAAAATAAGACTCCTCTCACAGTACTTGATATTTTTCGTGATGATGAGTCAGGCGAACTGGTGTGTAAGCTTACTCCCGATGGGACGGGTGAGTTTACAGCAGCACTTTCCAATTTAAAATTGGACATCACTCATCCTCTTTACAGGAAAGTTAAGGACTACCAAGAAGAAGTTTCCGAGGCGCTTGGTAAACAGGATGTTGAGGATTCACGTCAGGCACAGATCGAACGTGAAGATCGTGACGGATTTCGTGTTGGGGATCTATACAAAAAAAGATAGGTAATCGTCAGTGGTACTGAAGCAGGCTATTCGTTGAGTCTGTCGATTGAAAAATAAAAGATGTTACTTTTCCGAGTTGATGAACTTTTTCAGAAAAGGAAACATCGCACCTCGTTTTTCGATCATCTCTTCGCGTGACTTTTTAACAACCCTTTCGTCGATGAGGGTGATATTTCTTTCTTCAGCGAACCTTTCAATTCCTTTGACGACCATTCCTCTTGCAAAGGAGGGGATCCGTTCCAACCGTTGTTTGGCTTCTGGACTCCATTGAGCATGGAATTCAACTTCTAGGCCTAGAGTATCTTCCACTTTAAGGGTGATTTCTTTGCCGCCATGTTTCCCTGGTTCGTAGTCACATGAGGGGTCTTCGGCCATATAGTTACCTGATTCTGCAAAGGCACGTGCACGACATCCAGAGCACATGGAAGAAAACTCACAGGTTCCACACTTTCCTTCTAGCTGTTTGCGATCGCGAAGCTGGATCATCAACGGAGAGTTGTCCCACAGTTCCTTAAATGAGGAGGTTTTTAAATTGCCAATAGATTCTTCAATGAAAGGGCAGGGTGTCATGTTGCCTTCGGGGGAAATTCTACTGTAGTGAGTTCCGGCTGGACAACCTCCTGAGTAGGTGCGTGTATACACTGAATCAGGATCATTTTCATAAACAACCCGTTTATACTGGGGAGCACATTTTGAGTTTATCATTAGGCGGCCCTTGTATTTCATTTGCTGTTCATAAAGCATTTTGAGAGCTTCCTCATACGCCTCATTAGAAATATCAGTGTTACCTTGGCCCCTTCCAGTGCAAACCAAGAAATACAGATTGAATGCGATTGCTCCTATCTTTTCTGTGAATGCAACCACATCAGGAATCTCTTTATAGTTCATGTCTGATACTGACATCTGGATAAGAAAATCTACGCCTGAAGGCTTCCATAGATTGTTCCCAGGCTCCGGAAACACCACGAAATTTGTTGTGTTTTACTGCATCCATGGAATCAATACTTATTCCAACGCCGTGTGCTCCTGCCTCCTTGATTTTTTGGGCGTTTGTTTTGTTGATGAGAGTTCCATTAGTACCTAGAACAACCATGAACTTTTTGTCTGCTGCATAACGAATGAGTTCGTATATGTCTGGACGTAATAAAGGTTCACCACCGGTAAGGATGAGAAAAGCATTAGGATTGACTTCAGCGATTTGATCGATGACTCGTTTACATTGATCCGTATCTAACTCGTCAGAGCGGAATCCTCCGCGAAAATCCGCATCTAGATAACAGTGGTCACAGTTAAGGTTGCACCGCTTAGTGAGGTTCCATGAAATGGAGTATGCTCGAAAATCCATTTTTTCTGGTTTTATTTGAAGCGCATCGGAGGTGGTCGTCATTTACTTTCTTTGTTCTTTTTGTTGTTTTTGTATTTGTTCGTTTTTCTGTATGGTTTTATTTTTAATTTGTTTTGTTCCTGACTTTGCTTTATTAGCCTTATTTTTATCTGCTATTTTGGTGTTGGATGTTGATCCATCCTGTATCAAGTGGTTTGCAGAGAAATCCATCTCGATTTGGTAGTTTTCTAAAGATGGCCCATGATGCATTTCACCTGATTTATGAGGGTGAGCACCTGCCGTTACTGAAAAAACAAATAAGGAGCATAAAACTAAAGCTAAATTAAACAGAAAAAGTCTCATCTTGTAATCCTCATTCTAATCTACTTGTTGTGCATTCGTCCAAAGGTTTAAGAAAATACTACTATGTGATTAATTAGCTAAATCACTTCCTTTTTCTTATATCATAAGAACCAAGAGACCAGTAACTAATTATAGAGAGAAAGTGTACATTAAATTGGGAAGTTTATTTAAGCTTAGCCTCTGGCCTAACAGAAAGATAAGATTATCACTATCGCACTTGATGGTGGTTTTTATGCTCCCATCCTGTGTCAACTTCCCTATATTAAATGACACATTATTAAAGCAGGCTGGAAAGGATTCGATATCGGTTACCTCAAGGGATTCAGTATTTGATTTGCTCGAGAAAAAATGGATTTCCAGTATTTATTTTGATCGGGGACTAAAATACGAAGGTAGCCGTCTGAAGGTAGTTTCACTTTCTGATTTATTGAAAGTATATAGCCCTGACGAAAATGTGGATGCAATTCTTCTTAATTGTGCCGATGATTATCAGGGGATAATCTCAATCAATGATGTGAATAATTATGACCTTCAACTCGCGTTAAAAATTGAATTGCTTCAAGGGTCCATTCGACCTGATTGGCTTCAGCCATTACTTATTGTGGTGCCAAACCACACGAACCCCCCATTCTCCGAGCGTTTTCTTACTGCAAACATTACTGAATTACGATTTGTCAGTTTAGCTGATTATTATGCCCCCTTAAGGACTTTGAGTATGGGAAATCCTTCTATACACTTTGGTTTGGATATTTTTAAGGATAACTGCCTATTCTGCCATTCTATTAACAACATAGGGGGAAATAAAGGCACGTCTTTATTGGTGAGATTTGATTTAGGGTTAGATAGTGAAAAAAACAGATTGAAGGATAGGTTTATAGAAATGCATGGAGGGGACAACAGTAATAAACAGAATATGGAGCAATTTCTAGTTAACGATCAGTTTGATTTATTATTAGAGTTTTTACACGAAATGGCCATAAATAAAAAACTGAATAATCAGAAATGATTGATGCTCCATACGCACTCTAAATTAGAACCTTGACAGTTAATTCGTGCATGATATGTTTATTTGACCTTTGGAGAATGCGTGTCCCTTACTTTTTTATATTTTTGAGGTGATAATTTTATGTCGTTAGCAGTTGTTTTGTTTTTTGCTATTGGCACCCTTGGCGAGGTATATCTGCTAACGGTTGTTAGTGGTTATATTAGTATAATTAATACTTTATCGTTGATAATGTTTACATTCCTGGTGGGTAATATAATCGGGAGGAGTTGGGGTAAGGAATACTTTGAGAAAATGCAGTGGCATTTGAGGTCTCGAAGTGTTCCGGCTGATGAGGTGCTCAATGGTTCTGTAATGGCTTTGTCTGGAATGTTTCTTGTTACTCCTGGCGTGATTACCGACTTAATAGGTGTTTTAATACTTATTCCAATGACCCGTCGTGTTTTTAAGGATATTGCAGAAAGCCTAGTTAAGAAAAAAATTACTAATGGTGACCTCTATTACTTTTTTAAGGATTGATGTCGCTACCTTTGTGACCCATGTTTTTTTCCTCCCCTCCTCGTAATTTAAAACCCGAATTGCTTGACTTGGATGAGGCTCCGTTTGATGAAGTTCAAGATAGCCTTGAAGATGTTCGTTTGGTCAATAGATACCTTGGCGGTTACAGGGTCCTTCTCTATTACATGCGTAATTTTATAAAGAGGCAGCCTTTAGATAAAGAGTTCTTGGTTTTGGATCTAGCTACCGGGTCTGCTGATCAACCTATCGTTGTAGTGGATATGGCGCGTCAACTGAATGTAAAAATAAAGGTTGTAGCTCTGGATATAAACTCCAAGATGTTGAACTATGCACATGAAAAAATAAGAGCTTACCCAGAAATTCATCTGGTTCAGGGTGACATTCACTCGCCTCCTTTTGGTGAAAACAGCTTTGATGTAGTAATGAATTCTTTATCTTTGCACCATTTCACAAGAATTCAGGCAGTAAATATTTTGCGAATGGCTGACCTTGTGAGTCGATGTGGGTTTATAATAAATGATTTGCATAGAAGTCGGATAGCTCATGCGTTCATTCTTATTCTGACTCGTTTGGTCACAAAGAATCGCCTTACTCGTCATGATGCCCCAGTATCCGTTATGAATGCATTTACTCCATCCGAGATGGCTGAAATGGCTCAAGAGGCAGGTGTGAAATGCTTTACGGTGAACCGTCACTTTCCTTATCGCATAGGTCTGGTTTCAACCAGAAAGGATTACTAGGATGTACGCCATTGATCTGGGTAAGAAGAAATATTTTATGATTAGGATAGGTCGACTTATTCTGCTACCTTTTTAAGAGTAACGCATCCATATTAATATGGATGCGTTTGGATAAAATAAAACATTTTGAAATTTATGTAGATTCTCGAGTTAAGGAGGCCATTTTGAATATAATTACAAAATTTAAAAATATGATTTCAAGTAAAGATGTGGGTGCTGAGGAACCAGCCCAGAATAATGTTGCCGATGATATAACAAACATAACTTCAGAGCCAGTCGAAGAAAATAACCCTTTTTCCGAGCCAGAGCCTGTTGTGCGCCGGGTTATAAGAGTGCTGGAGGTTGCAGATGATATTTTCCCACCAGTCGATGAAAACAAGGTTTTAATAAAAGCTCAGCCATCTGCAACTAGTGATCAGTGTCTTTTCATGCTAAACCGACCTCTATTTTCCGGGCATTCCTGGTGGTTCCCCACTTTTGAAACCGCCGAGGGTTCCCCATTGGCAGAACGTTTATTTAGTTTGGAGGACGTGGAGTCAGTCCTTGTTAATGAAGCTACCGTTACAATTACTCGGAAAGATAAAAATATATGTGACTGGAAGCCTTTAGGCGCAGAGATCGGCACTGCTTTACGTGAACTGCTTGAAGAAAGAGGGGAGTTGATTTCGCAGAAGATAATTAGTGAAATGCCCAGTCAGGATGAAATACAAGAAGGAATTCAAAAAGCAATTAATGAAGAAGTAAACCCTGGAGTTGCTGGACATGGTGGACTTATCACTTTGGAGCATATTAAAGGCAATACGATTACCATCAAGATGGGAGGGGGGTGTCAAGGGTGTAGTGCTGCCGATCTGACATTAAAGCAAGGAGTTCATAGCTCGTTTCGAAAATTTGTACCGCAGGTTGGCGCTATTTTTGATGAAACTGACCACGCTGCCGGATTAAATCCATACTTTTAAGGAATAGGAATCCTATGCCCAAATTGAATAAATTTAAAATTCACATACAAACAGGAAGCAAAGGAATTGAAGAGCCTGCGCGGTTTTGTTTTAATAGTCATGTGTTACCTCTTGAGGAGTTGTCTGGAGGAACTAAACCTGGAGAAACTCTTGAAGGTGGTTATGATGTTAATAGTGTGGCTCATTCAATGACACTTGTTGGGCCTGAAAAGGGAACGTGGTCGCTCCAAAAGATCAAAGTTGATTTTGAATGCGAAAATACCCCGCCTTACTCAGTTGAGTACCCTGCTGTTGAACTAGATGAAACTACGGAATTAAATATCTGGAAGGATCCTCCGCTTCCGACTTTTGACGTGTAATCTTGTTGCCTTAACCTAGTTTGGTAATTCGTTTTCAAGGGATAAGGGCAGGCACGGGCATCAGGCTTAGTTGAGCTATAAACTCGACAATTAAGTTTTGCTTGCAGGTCACCAAAGAGGACGTAGTCCATTACTTTGGTTTCCGCTTCAAGAATTGAATGTAGATGCCATTTTTTCATAGGGACCAACTCGCACGACCGCATATTTTTTAGTATAATTATTGTCGTACGATTCGTAAGAATTTTTGTTTGGCTTTGTGTTACTTGTTTGGTCTTGTCAATTATCGGATTCGTGATTGTCTTCTAAATTGAATATTATGAGTACAGAAACAGTGCCAGAAGTATTACCTGATATTGAGCATGAAATCGAAGAAGACGGGTATACTAGTAAGACGTACCTCCCTCTTTATAAGGTGATCATGTGGGATGATGATATGACAACGATGGAATTTGTTATTCGAATTCTCACCAATCTTTTTCGCAAGGACTTCACAACTGCTGAAAATTTGATGTATGAGATTCATTTTAAGGGGGCGTCTCACGTAGAAACATTACCTCTCGAACAGGCTGAATTTAAAGTCGAACAGGTTCATTCTGCAGCTGCTTTGGAGCAGTTTCCTTTTCGCTGTACTATCGAACCGGTGTAATGTGTGTTATCGGTTCTCAATAGGTATGTAATCCCTAGTTTTTGTTCCGGTATATATTTGCCGGGGTCTACCAATTCGAAAGTCGTCGTCTTTCTGCAATTCTTTCCACTGCGCAATCCATCCGGGTAAGCGTCCCATAGCAAACATTACAGGAAACATATTGACCGGAAAATTGATTGCTTTATAAATGAGGCCAGAATAAAAATCCACATTAGGATAAAGTTTTTTCTCGATGAAGTATTCTTCCTTGAGAGCAATCTCCTCCAACTTAAGAGCGATTTCTAATAAAGGTTCGCTGTTGGAAGAGCTTTTTAATACGTTATGGGCCATGGTTTTAATGATCTTTGATCGAGGGTCAAAGTTCTTGTACACACGGTGTCCAAAACCCATTAGGCGAAAGGAGTCATTGGGGTCTTTTGCTTTTTTTACATATTTCTGCACATCTCCCCCGTCATCATATATTTTTTGAAGCATTTCGATGACTGCCTGGTTGGCCCCACCATGAAGCGGTCCCCATAGAGCGTAGATAGCCGCTGATATTGAAGCAAAAAGATTACACATGGAACTACCCACTAGTCGGACGGAACTCGTAGAACAATTTTGTTCATGGTCTGCGTGAAGAATCAGCAGCACTTCTAAGGCTTTAGCAACGACGGGATCCACTTCATATTGTTCGCAAGGTGTAGCAAACATCATTTTTAGAAAATTGGTAGGATAATCAAGCGAATTGTCAGGATATGGAAGTGGTTGCCCGATAGATTTTTTGTAACTATATGCTGCTATGGTGGGTAGTTTGGCTATGAGTCTATGAATTGCAATTTCTACTTCTTGATCATCTCGAACGCTTAGTTCGTTCTGATAAAATGTTGCGAGAGAACCTACAACCGCACTACATACGGCCATGGGGTGAGAATTAATGGGGAAACCGTCATAAAATCTTTTAATTGATTCATGAACCATTGAGTGGTGAGTGATGTGATGGTTGAAGTCTGCAAGCTGTTGAGAGTTAGGTAGTGTGCCGTATATGAGAAGGTAGGCCGTTTCAATAAAGGTACTTTTTTCTGCTAGTTGGTCGATGGGGATGCCCCGATATAAAAGAATACCTTTTTCTCCATCAAGAAAAGTTATAGAACTTTTACAAGAGCCTGTGCTCATGTACCCTGGGTCAAAGGTAATCAGCCCTGTCTCTTTGCGAAGCTTTCCGATATCAATGGCCTTTTCTCCAAAGGTACCTTCGACAACCGGGAATTCATAAGTTTTACCTTGATAGGTGACCTTTGCTGTGTCTGCCATAAACCTCCTTCGGCAAGATTAAAAGTGCTATAGAATACCAGCCTGAAAATGCCATGCTATTTAGGTAGATACATTATAACGCTTATAAATTCTTTGAGAATTATTGTTTTATAATATATGGTCAGGCAATTCGCGGCTTGTCCATTGAGTTTTTAGAGATAAAAGGTGCTTATGAAAAAAAATAATATTTTGCTCTATTTAATGTTGATAGGTATTTCAATGGGGGGGGTATGTGGTTGGGTGTTCGGTAAAGAAATGCTAGTTGTCGAATGGATTGGAGAGATGTTTCTCGATACCCTTAAAATGCTTGTTATTCCGCTTATTGTGTCATCGATGATTGTTGGTATTACTGGAATGGGTGATATTCGTAAAGTTGGCAAGGCTGGAACGATTACCCTTATTTATTTTTTATCTACTTCCGGCATCGCTGTATTTGCTGGAATTATTGTCGTGAATATTATGCAACCCGGTTTAGGAGTCGAATTAATTACAGATATTCCTGAAAAAGTAGCAGGGAAAGAATCAATTGGTATCACAGATATCCTTCAAAGCTTTGTCACGCCAAACCTTTTTCAGTCTATGGCTAAAATGGAAATCTTACCCATTATTATGTTTTCTCTTGTGTTTGGAGGAGTGCTTACCACGCTCGGCGAGAAGGGAAAGCTAGTGATCTCTGTTTTTGATGGGATCAACATCGCTATTATGAAAATCGTACATCTTATCATGTATTTTGCTCCCCTGGGAGTATTCGCATTAATTTCCTCTAAGTTAGGTGCCGCTGGTGGAGGAGATTTATTTCTTGCGGAATTACTCAAGATTGGGAAGTTTGCTGTCACGGTCATTTCAGGGTTACTAATTCACGCATTGATCACCTTACCTGCCATTTTGTATTTTGTGGCAAAACAAAACCCACTAATTTATTTTAAAAATATGAGTGGTGCCTTAACAACGGCTCTTTCGACTGCTAGTAGTGCTGCTACTTTGCCGGTGACCATCGAGTGCGTTGAGGAGGAAAATAAAATTTCCAGACGCACTACCCTTTTTGTTATTCCCTTGGGTGCTACCGTGAATATGAATGGGACTGCCCTTTATGAATCGATTGCAGCGATCTTTATTGCTCAAATGGTTGGTATTCACCTCGGGTTAGGTGATCAGGTATTGGTTTTTTTAACGGCCACTCTTGCCGCAATCGGGGCGGCTGGTATTCCTGAAGCAGGTCTCGTTACAATGGTGATTGTTCTGCAGGCGGTTGGACTTCCCTTAGAGGGAATAGGGATGCTTCTTTCTATAGATTGGTTTCTTGATCGTTTAAGGACCTCAGTAAATGTTTGGGGCGATTCAATTGGTGCTGCTGTAGTTGATCGATTAGAAGGGAAATACATCGAATAAGGAGAAACATCATGATAGTCCCAATTATCCTTGGCGTGATTATTGGAGTTTTATCCTCTGGGTCTGGTTTAGGAGGTGGATTTCTGGTGGTTCCATTTCTTCTTCACTTGGGAAAAGAAGTGAGAGTTGCTGTTGGCACCTCGTTCTTGTTTATTCTCATGGTTGCCATATCATCCCTATTCGGACATGCGAAAGTGGGGAACGTGGACTGGAAGGTTGGAGGGTTTCTCGCGATAGGGGGAATGCTGGGGGCGCAAGCGGGACCGTTGATTCTAGAAAATATTTCTGATCAGATCTTCAAGCGTTTCTTTGCAGTTTTCCTTATTGGCACCGGATTGTGGCTGTTTTATCAGACTCGCACTGTTTCATGACAGTCAAGGGTTACTCTTTCCCCGACGGACTCCACGAACCAGTCTTACGGCGAAGGGGCCATCCCCAAGCTTGTTGATCCAACTTGAACGTCCCTTGACCAGACTAAACATCATCGCTCGTTCCCCGTTGATGGTGTCGGTCCAGCAGCAGTCAGCACCCCCTTTTTCAAAATTTTCGGGTATGTGGATTTCGTTATTTCCAAAATCTCGGTTACTGAAGCTTCTGTCGTAAATTGTTTTGATATCCTCGAGCTTCGGGACCCGCCAATCATTGAAACCTCCCATTTTTGCATCGCTTTGTTCTTTTGCCAGTTTCTGGGATTTTTCTAGGTGCATCCAACGCCCGGTAAGCTGCCTTGAATCTTTTTTCTGCCATGTGAGGGAAGTCTCGGTATCAGTAATTGTACCATCTTGATTATCATTGAATCTTGACATGTTACCTCGGAAGTATATCTATCGGTTATTGAGAATGATTATAACAAAATTTGAATCGTTAACTTCTCACTTTGCATGAAACAGCGAAAACTACTCACCAAGATATTCGGAGGAGAAGTGGATCGCCATCCTGATGGGTAATTCCCGCTATGCGGTGGCATAATACTTATTGCACTCTAATAACTATGATAGCTTCTAACGGCGGATTAGATTCGTTAAAAATTTTTAATCAAAAGGACATAAACACTTAATCCACTTTTGTTTTAATAGGTTAGGGGAAATATATGACTATTTTTATTTGTGTGGAAGAAACTCCAGTCCCTGAAATTCGTACTGAAGTTTTTGGGGAAATTTTATGGAAAAAAAAGTTTTGTCATAAGGAGGTTCAAAAGGTTTGGCTATTACATGCCTTAAATCATAGGGTGATTCTTCGCAGGATCGATAAAGACAAAGGTGCGCCATTATCCCAGTATCTGGTTTACGTTTAAATATATATCCAAAAATATCCCGATTATTATTAAAAAAAAACTGCAATGTGAATTGAGAGTGGTTGACTTGAAATACTTTTCCCTTAGGGAGTTTTGTTAAATCCACCTTACTGGGGACCAGAATATTTAGATCGGAATATTGCTTGAAAGAGATGATATCAAGGCAATAAGCGTTATTTGGTATAGAGAAAATTGCATTTGCAAGGATGGTAGATACTGCCCAACATTTACACTTGGTGAGGAAATTAGGAAAGGGTGTGTGGGGGGGGGGTATCGGTTGTGGTTTTTTCAAAATCTTCACAAAACACAAGCCTGAAGGTTGAGCGAATTGTTGAGAGAAATGGGAGTGTACAGGGAAACTGTCCAGGCAGGAACAAAAAAAGCCTATAGGGCTTACCACCCCATAGGCTTTAATTTTAAATATTCAAGCTAACAAATGCTTACTTGTTCTATACTTTCCCACTTAGTCTATCTTGTTGCCAACCATACCTTTTGCAGCACTGACTCCGGTGAGCGTTGCATGGTATTCACCACACTTGGCATTGGAAATTATAGGTTCTGACAAGAATCCTTTACGGCTCTGTTTCATCTGCGCTCGGTAAGCATCGGTGGTATTCTCGCCACCACAGTCACCTGCAACCAAACCACGAACCTGAGCTTCTTCTACTGTCTTAGCTGCTTTCCATGATTGCTCTGTTTGGGATTGGCCCCACTGGAAGTCTGCTCCACCACCGTTACCAGCATTACTCATTGAACGACCGGCTCCAGATGCTTGATCAAGAGCTGCAGTCACCGAACGGGCAAAAGTACCAATCTGCACCTGCGTCCTAAATGGATCGCCTGAGGTTCTTGGTCCCATTACACTTTGATCTACGTTAGAGTATCCGCCTGTAACTAAAACGTCAGCACTGGCTATGCTGATACCAACTAAACGTTGCTATGAATGCCAACCCTAATGCTACAACAATTAACTTTCTCATTCTTAAGCCTCCCCTAAAAATGATTGCTATTAGCCCAAGATAAACACAGCTAGTTCAAAAAACAAACGGTGTTACTACTGAGCTTTTGCCACTCATCATCAGACAGATCCTGATGTATTTGTGCAGTTTCAACTCGCGGCCACGTAAATAATGAGACCACGAAACAAAGTATTCAGGCCTAAAACGTATAGGGTTAGTCGGTATTTGTCAATACAAAAAATTCTTATTATTATTAAGATTATTCTTACATCTCTCAAAGGGGGTGAAATAGGCTTTTTCTAGATAGCATTGAAAATATTAATATTTCTAGGGGGCTATAAAACGTGCAGGGTTCACAGAGTGATTTGGTGATTTGTTGATTTGGTTGAATTTTGGAATTAATGTACGTGTTGTAGGGCAAGGTGTTTTGAAGGGGTGTTCTTCGGGGGCAATAGTGAGAATAAGTTGAGTAGGTGTTGTTTATTTATTAGATAAAAAAAGCCGATGGAACCTGTTGATTCCATCGGCTTTAATCAGTTCTTCAGACAAATAATTACTACCTGTTTGTTGGGTGATTTCCTTCACACTGAGCTTGCGTAACTAATTTTTCTTTATCGTATCCTTTACGACTAATATTCATTTGCTTGAAATAGGCGTCTGTAGAGTTGTCACCTCGGCAGTCTCCTACAACCAAGCCAGTAACATTACCGGCTTCTTCAACCGTTTTCCATGCTTTCCAGACATTTTCAGTCTGCGATGATCCCCATTGGAAGTCAGCTCCGCCCCCGTTACCAGAATTATGAGATGAGCGACCCGCACCAGATCTTGCGTTTACATAGCTCGCATGAACTCGGTCTGTTGCACCAATCTGCATTTGGGTTTTGCCGACACTCATAACTTGGTTGGCGTTATTCTGTTGGGCGTATGCGCCTGGGATTATGCTGTCAGAGCTGGCGTTCAACGCGTTGAAGCCTAAAAAAGAACAGACTGTTAAGAACATCATCACTTTTTTCATCATAAACTCCTTAAAATTGGTTGAGGTCAAAGCCTATGTGATAGTAACAACTTGGTTTTATTTAATGTATAGGATGAAAGCTGATTTTTTATTAAGCTGTAGGCCGATATTAAATAGGTATCTTCTTACAATTATTGATTTTTAGTTTTGATGAGGCAGCAGAGTCTATACTTGAACGCTTGATTTAAGGTGTTTAAAAGGTTATAGGTAAAACGCTTTAATTTTTTGGGTTTTATGGTTGGCGGGATAGATGTTCAATACTGGTGGTTTTATGTTTGATCCAGAAAAACCTAAAGTAATGTTTAAGAAGAAATTTAAATAATTTAGGTTGCTGTATCCTCTGAATTTTATATATCATTTGGTTTGGGATAGGTTTTCTTTTATAATTTTTACTGTTGGTTAGTTGTTTTTTATTCATTCACTATATTGAGCTTGAGTACATGTCCATTAAAAATAAATATTTTTCGGTCGAGGAGGCCAACTCATTTATTCCCAAACTATTGATTGATATACCGCGTATTCAGAGCTTGATGAAAAGTTTGGTTTGTGAATACCCGGATGTAAGAAAGGCGAGAGAAAAAG
>JYMV01036677.1_pt1 | contig 40895 bp, 43 predicted proteins | sample 338911 | NCBI WGS metagenome assembly JYMV01 (sample SAMN03354496, study PRJNA234377) | hydrothermal vent metagenome | biome: Deep sea; feature: Hydrothermal plumes at the Eastern Lau Spreading Center, Western Pacific Ocean; material: Seawater | place: Tonga | collected 2009 | depth 2000 m m | reverse complement strand
CCGCGTGTCCACGGAACGAGCGAGTTGGAGAAAATTCTCCGAGCTTATGACCAACCATGTTCTCTGTAACAAATACAGGTATGAACTGGCGACCGTTATGAACGGCAATTGTCAATCCGACGAAGTCAGGAGTAATAGTACTGGCGCGAGACCAAGTTTTTATAACTGACTTCTTTCCAGAATCATGCATGGCGTCAACACGTTGAACCAGCTTGTAATGGACAAATGGGGGTTTTTTCAGCGAACGTGCCATATCTTATTTATTTCTTCGTTCAATGATATACTTAGACGACTTGTTGCGAGGGTTACGAGTTTTGTAACCTTTCGCTGGAATACCATTACGTGAACGTGGATGTCCACCTGATGATTTTCCTTCACCACCACCCATAGGGTGATCTACTGGGTTCATAACGACTCCACGAACGCGTGGACGACGACCCAACCAGCGTGAACGACCGGCTTTACCACTAACCTGAAGGTTGTGCTCTGAGTTACCTACTGAACCAATTACAGCAAGACAGGTAACTAAGATCATTCTTGTTTCACCACTAGGTAGTTTAATGATAGCAAACTTACCATCACGAGCAGCTAGCTGAGCGTAAGATCCCGCGCTACGAGCAATACATGCTCCTCGCCCTGGGTTTAACTCAATATTGTGTACAATTGTTCCGAGTGGAATATCAGATAAGTACATTGCATGGCCAACTTTAGGCTGAGCGTTTTTACCTGAGTGAATTGTCATTCCAGGAGTTAGTCCTGCAGGAGCAATGATATAACGTTTCTCACCGTCCTTATACTCAACAAGACAAATACGGCCTGTACGATTTGGATCGTATTCAACTGTAAGAACAGTTGCTTCTTCGTGCTTGTTACGTTTGAAATCGATGAGACGGTAGCGACGTTTATGTCCACCACCACGGTAACGCATAGTCATCTTTCCAGTGTCATTACGACCACCAGACTTCTTGATAGACTCAAGTAACGGCTTATGTGGCTTGTCAGTAGTGAGCTCCGAAAAATTCGTGAGCACTCTATGACGCATACCTGGCGTTATTGGATTGAATTTACGTAGTGCCATATCAGATATTATCGTAGAAATCGATGTTTTCGCCTTCAGCTATACTAACTAATGCTTTCTTGTAAGAATTAGTACGGCCTTTAACGACACCTGTTTTTGTAAAACGTTGTTTTGCTTTTCCATCAACACGTAAAGTGCGAACGCTAGTAACAGAAACGTTATATTCTTGTTCGATCGCCTTTTTAATTTCGATCTTATTTGCTCCGAGTGCAACTACGAAACCGTAGCTATTAGTCTTGTCCGTGTCAGCAGACATCTTCTCGGTTATGAGTGGCTTAATGAGAATCTCTTTCATGATAGAATTACTTTAGCAATCCCTCGAGAACCTCGTGGGCATTATCAACGAACAATAAGTTCGTACAGTTCATGATATCGTAAGTACTCAAATCAGACGCTAACATTACACGATGCTTTGGCAAATTGCGGCAGCTACGGTAAACATTATCATCTTGAGATGGAAGAATCGTTAGAGTCTTCTTATCGTCAAGTTTCAGATTTGTCATTACGGTTAAGAAATCTTTAGTTTTAGGAGCACCCATCTTGATGCTATCAACAACCATAATTCCCTCAGCTTTTGCTTTGTAGCTAAGTGCACTACGTCTAGCAAGCTTACGTAATTTAGAGTTTAAGTGGATTGTGTAATCTCTTGGTTCTGGACCAAATGTATTACCTCCTCCACGAAATAATGGGTTTTTAATAGATCCAGCACGAGCAGTACCTGTTCCTTTTTGCTTCTTTATCTTACGAGTTGATCCTGAAACCACACCTCTGTGAAGAGTGTCGTGCGTTCCTTGCCTCTGAGCAGCATGGTAACGCTTCACGTCTAAGTAGATAGCGTGATCATTTGGCTCAATTCCGAATACAGAATCATTGAGCTTAGCGCTTTTCTTTGACTTAGAGCCTTTACTTGTATATACGTCGAGTTTCATTATGCTTGTGGCTTACGGATTACGACTGTGGTCCCCTTGTGTCCAGGTACGGCGCCCTTGACAACAAGGACTCCTTCTTCTGACATTACTTTAAGGACTTCCAAATTCTCAATGGTAACACGAGCATTTCCCATTTGTCCTGCCATACGCATTCCTTTGAAAACACGAGCAGGATAAGAAGCAGCTCCGATAGATCCAGGAGCACGTAAACGATTATGTTGACCGTGAGTAGCTTGACCTACACCAGCGAAACCGTGACGCTTAACAACTCCTTGGAACCCTTTTCCTTTTGAGGTGCCAATAACACTAACAAATTCGCCTTCGTTGAATACATCTTCAACTTTCACAGTATCTCCTAGTTGGAAATCTTGCTGAAAAGATTTGAATTCTACGAGGCTACGCTTAGGTGATACACCAGCGCGCTTAAAATGACCTTGCATAGCTTTTGAAGTGCTCTTCTCAGTGCGTTCTCCAAAACCGAGCTGAACGGCTGCATAGCCATCCCTCTCGAGGGTACGTACTTGCGTAACTACGCAAGGACCTACTTCTATCACTGTGCATGGGATATTCTTCCCAGAGGCACCGTAGATGCTGGTCATTCCTACTTTTTTCCCTATTAATCCAGGCATAATAGTTTATTTTTTTAGATAGACAAAATGTCTACCGTCATACTTTAATTTCAACTTCAACTCCACTAGGCAACTCTAGGCGCATCAAAGCATCAACTGTCTTCGGAGAAGAACTGTAAATGTCGATTAAACGCTTGTAGTTGTTTAGCTCAAACTGTTCACGAGACTTCTTGTTCACGTGTGGTGAACGAAGTACTGTGAAAATACGTTTATGTGTAGGTAGAGGAATAGGTCCGCTAATTACAGCACCCGTAGATTTTACGGTTTTAACAATTTTCTCAGCTGATTTGTCCACTAAATTGTGGTCAAATGACTTGAGTTTTATGCGAATTTTTTGTGTCATGGCGTTCCTCGATATTATCCTTGGGCTTCTTCAATAACTTTTTCTTGAATATTTCTCGGCGCCTCTGCGTAATGGCTGAACGACATACTAGATGTAGCACGACCAGAAGTAAGAGTACGGAGATCTGTAACGTATCCGAACATCTCAGAGAGAGGAACTTTACCGTTAATCACAGTCTTTCCAGAACGTTCATCAGTACCCTCAATAAGAGCACGACGTTTGTTCAAGTCACCAATACAATCACCCATATTCGCCTCAGGTGTTACCACCTCTAAAGACATCATTGGCTCAAGAATCTTAGGTGTACATTGCTTAATCGCATTACGGTAAGCAAATTTAGCTGCTTGCTCGAAAGACAGAGCGTCCGAGTCAACTGGGTGGTAACTTCCGTCAAGAAGTTCAACACGAAGGCTATCCATTGGAAAGCCAGCGAGTACTCCATTAACCATAGCTAATTTAAATCCTTTCTCTACTGCAGGGATAAATTCACGAGGAACGTTACCACCTTTAACTGAGCTTTTGAATTCAAGACCTTCTTTTTCAGCATCAGTTGCAGGACCAATCTTGCAAACAATGTCAGCGAATTTACCTCGACCACCAGACTGTTTCTTATAAACCTCGCGGTGTTGTGTTTCAGTAAATATTGCTTCCTTATAGGCAACACGTGGTTGACCTTCGTTACACTCTACACTGAACTCGCGACGAAGACGATCAATTAGTACCTCAAGGTGAAGCTCACCCATACCAGAGATAATAGTTTGACCACTATCCTCATCTGTCATAACTGTAAAAGTAGGATCCTCCTCTGAAAGCTTAGCTAAACCATTTGATAATTTATCAAGGTCAGCTTGAGATTTAGGCTCAATAGCAATTCCAATAACTGGAGTTGGGAATGACATCGACTCAAGAACGATAGGAGCATCTATAGCACATAGAGTATCTCCAGTTCTAATATCCTTAAATCCAACAACCGCACCAATATCACCCGCTTCGAGGACATCGATAGGATTCTGCTTGTTAGCATGCATTTGGAAGATACGAGAAATACGTTCTTTCTTATCAGAACGTGTATTCTTAACGTATGACCCAGCAGGAAGCGTTCCAGAGTACGCACGTACGAAACATAAACGCCCTACGAACGGATCTGTAGCAATCTTAAATGCAAGTCCAGCGAAAGGCTCGTCTGGATCAGGCATACGAGTTAATATTTTCTCCTCATCATCAACATCGTGACCAATAATCGCACCAACATCATATGGAGATGGTAGATAGCGCATAACGCCATCTAACATTGTTTGAACTCCTTTATTCTTGAAAGCCGAACCACACATCAATGGAGTAATATCCATTGAAATGGTCGCTTTACGAATAGCAGAGTAAATTTCATCATGAGTTAAGCTATCAGGATCTTCAAAATACTTCTCCATGAGAGTATCATCCTGCTCAGCAACTGATTCGATAAGTTTCTCGCGCCACTCATCAACAGTCTCGATTAAATCCTCAGGAATATCAATTTCTTCCCAAGTCATACCCATATCTTCTTCATTCCAAACAAATGCTTTGTTTAAAACGAGGTCAACAACTCCGCGGAATGTCTCTTCAGCTCCGATAGGAACTTGGAGAGGAACTGGGTTAGCTCCTAGCATTTCACGAATCATAGTAACAACGTTGAAGAAGTCCGCTCCTGAGCGATCCATCTTGTTTACGAAGCCTATACGTGGCACTTTATATTTATCCGCTAAAGACCAGTTAGTCTCAGACTGAGGCTCAACACCAGAAACTGCACAGAATAGACCCACAGCACCGTCTAGCACTCTTAAAGAACGCTCTACCTCTACTGTAAAGTCAACGTGACCTGGTGTATCAATAATGTTTATACGGTGTTCAACATCCTCAAATGTCCATGAACATGTAGTAGCAGCAGAAGTAATCGTAATTCCACGCTCTTGCTCTTGCTCCATCCAATCCATTGTAGCAGCACCATCATGTACTTCACCAATCTTATGTGAAATTCCAGTATAATATAGGATACGCTCCGTACATGTCGTTTTACCGGCATCAACGTGGGCCATTATGCCGATGTTCCTTGTTAGGTTGAGGTCTCTCTTTGCCATAATATATTAGAAACGGAAGTGAGCGAATGCTTTGTTTGCTTCAGCCATACGGTGAGTATCTTCTTTCTTTTTGAAAGTAGCACCTTCTTCTTTCGAAGCAGCGATGATTTCAGCAGCAAGACGATGAGACATAGACTTCTCGTTGCGCTTACGTGCGAAACTGATAAGCCAGTTCATAGCGAGACTGTTTTTACGGCCATCGCGAATTGGGGTAGGGATTTGGAAAGTGGCTCCACCGACACGACGGCTTCTTACCTCTACTCCAGGAGTTACATTTTCGAGAGCTTTCTTGAACAACTCAAGACCGTCTTCACCAGACTTATCAGTCACTTGTTCTATAGCGCTGTAGAAAATCTTGAACGCAGTACTCTTCTTTCCGTCTTTCATTAAACTGTTGACGAAAACTGTTACTTGAACATCTCCGAATTTAGGATCCGGGAGGACGCGGTGCTTTTTTGCTACTTTCCTTCTCATAGTTCAGTTGATTACTTCTTCTTAGCTCTTTTAGTTCCGTACTTAGAACGACTCTGAGTACGTCCGTCTACACCCGCTGTATCGAGTGCACCACGAACAATATGGTAACGTACACCTGGTAGATCTTTTACACGACCTCCACGAACAAGTACGATACTGTGCTCTTGTAGATTGTGACCTTCACCTCCGATATAGGCGTTTACTTCGTTTCCGTTTGTAAGTCTTACACGTGCTACCTTTCTCATCGCTGAGTTAGGCTTCTTAGGTGTAGTTGTGTACACACGGACACACACGCCACGACGTTGCGGGCATGAGTCCAGTGCTGCGGACTTACTAGTTACCGGCTTTGTGTACCGGCCCTTGCGTATGAGCTGCTGTATTGTAGGCATCGTCGCGGTTAGCGTTTTCAAATGGGCATAAAAAAGACAATCCCAATTTTTAATGGGGGTGCAAAAGTAGGACATTTTGTATTAATTACAACAACGTTTTGCAGGTTTTTTCAATCATAATCTTAAACAACACTTTACTTCTTACTAAATAGACAAGTGCCTAACTTCGCTCTGTGGATTTTTTAAACGAATTAAACGCCCCACAAAGGGCAGCTGCAGAACACCTAGAAGGGCCCATGATGGTCATAGCTGGTGCTGGCAGCGGGAAAACTAGGGTATTAACCTATCGTATTGCCAATTTGATGCAACAAGGGATAGATCCTTTTTCAATTTTGGCCTTAACCTTTACAAATAAAGCTGCCAAGGAGATGAAGGAGCGTATAGGCAAGGTTGTAGGGGATGTCGAAGCACGACACCTAATGATGGGCACCTTTCACAGCATTTTTGCACGTATCCTTAGAATTGAGAGCGATAGAATTAATTATCCTTATAATTTCACCATATACGATAGTCAGGATAGCAGGGCTCTTCTTAAAGATATCATTAAGGGATTAGGGCTTGATGACAAGGTATATAAGGTAGCATCTGTCGCGAATCGTATTTCTGGAGCGAAGAATAATCTCATTAATCCTATGAGTTACGCAAACCACGTTGAAATTCAAGCTGAGGATAAACAAGCTGGTAAACCGAGGATAGTCGATATTTTCATGGCTTACGAAAAACGCTGTTTCAATGCCGGTGCGATGGACTTTGATGATCTTTTATATAAGATGAATGTCTTGCTTAGAGATTTTCCGGACTTACTTAATAAGTATCAGCAACGTTTTAAATACATTTTGGTCGACGAGTATCAGGACACGAACTATGCGCAGTATCTCATTATAAAGCAACTTGCAGCCGCTCATAAAAATGTGTGTGTCGTGGGTGACGATGCGCAGTCAATATATGGCTTTCGAGGGGCTAGTATCCAGAATATCCTCAACTTCAAGAAGGATTACCCTGAGACTAAGACTTACAAGTTGGAGCAGAATTACAGGTCCACAAAGACGATTGTTAATGCGGCGAATTCTGTAATTGCTGTGAATAAAGACCAAATAAAAAAAGAAGTTTGGACTGAAAACGCTGACGGAGAGAAAATTAGGATACACAGAGCATCCAGCGATAACTACGAGGGGAGGTTTGTGGCGGATCACATATTCGAAACGCGAGGGAGAGTCGGGTGCGAATACGGGGACTTCGCTATATTATACAGAACAAACGCACAATCAAGGTCATTTGAGGAAAGCTTAAGAAAGATAAATATTCCGTACAGAATCTACGGTGGGCAAAGTTTCTACCAAAGGAAAGAGATTAAGGACCTAATCGCTTACTTCAGACTTGCGGCGAATCCGAGGGATGACGAAGCGTTGAGGCGTATTATCAACTATCCCGCAAGAGGCATTGGAAACACTTCGTTAGATCGCTTGTTTTCTGCGGCGGGGGAAAAAGATATGGGAGTGTACGATTTGATGACTTTGGGGGAGCAGCCCGAATCGATTAAAAAAGCGGCGTGGGTGAAGATTCAGAACTTCACAGAAATGATGAAGGGGTTTTCTGCAGACATTAAATCGTTAACCGCTCATGCTTTAGGGTTGCAAATTGCGAAACGATCCGGGATTGTGCATCAGTTATATATCGATAAGACGCCGGAAGGAGTGGCTCGATATGATAACGTTCAAGAATTACTAAATGGACTACAAGCTTTTAGCGAGCAGCCTGACCCAGATGATGAGAACGCGGTAAGAACTCTTTCGGACTTCTTACTCGACGTTGCTTTATTAACGGACGCCGACAAAGATGACGACGATACTAATAAGGTGTCCCTTATGACAATCCACGCTGCGAAAGGTTTAGAATTTAAGCACGTTAATATTGTAGGCCTTGAAGAGAACCTTTTCCCGAGCCAAAGATCGATGGACTCTCGAGCAGACATGGAGGAGGAAAGACGTCTTTTCTATGTCGCTATCACAAGAGCTTGCGAAACTTGCACTCTATCCTATGCTACCACTCGATTTAAGTGGGGACAAGTTCACAGCGGAGAGCCAAGTCGATTCTTAGAAGACATTAACGAAGAGTTCCTAATCTCTCCTTCCGGCAACTCCATCTCTAGAGGGAGCTTTTACAACGAAGGGTGGAACGTAAAAGGAGGCACCTATTCGAAAGCGACGACGATTTCAACGAAAACGACTACACCTCGTAAGGCCAACACCATTCGATCGGCTGGAAGTTCCGCAACCATGAACATCAACTCTGACTACAAACCTTCAATAGGAGGTCGTAAGTTGACGAAAATAAATATATCCTCCAGAATTTCACAAGTTCCAAATGAAAATATCAACCAGAGTTCAAGTAAACCTATTCGAGAACACGACCTATCAGAAGGGACATTAGTAAAACACGTTAAGTTCGGAAAAGGAAAGGTTGTGAAAATTGAGGGGGAATCTCCGAACATAAAGGCAACCATATTCTTCCCTGCAGCAGGATCTAAACAACTCCTTCTAAAATTCGCGAAACTTGAACTTTTATGAAGCACTCAATTTTTTCTACCATCCTAGCTATTAGCTCTCTTGCTTTCTTCTTAAGCGGGTGCTGTCGGACAGATTGTGCAAACACCTATATTATTGAGGGCGTAATAACTGAATCAACTACCGGACTACCTTGTATAGGGTTTGATGTCGAATTAGAGGAACAAGTGCTTGAAAATGGCGTTCTGAATGGATTTTTTGAAACTGCTGGCACAACATCTACTGATGATGCCGGTTTCTATTCAATAATCTTTCCACGTAAGAATGCTCTCGAATACAGACTCAACGTTTCTCAGGAAGGTTGGTATGACATCCTTATATACATTGATCCTGAAGATTTTTATCCAGATATTCCAGTCCAAATAGATATCGAGTCCGTACCGGTAGGAGAACTTGATATTCACGTTTTTAATGACTTGCCCACAAACGATTCTGACAAGATAAGATTTCGACTTCTTAAAAATCACGAACAGTACTCAACCTGTGACACAGAGTGGAAAGTCTTAAACGGAGCGTCAATTGACACCGTGTTTAATTGTGTGCTTCCTGGAAACACATGGATGCCATACCTATATATAGACGAATCAAACGAAGATGTCATCGAAGTAACGGACTCTGTGTTCTGTGTTGCATTTGAGGTGACTACATTAGAAATACTGTATTAACTATCTTTTTTTTACCTAAACGACAATAGTTTGGACCTGAAACTAAAATATCCTCTACCCGAAAATGTCGAGAGTCATTCTATTGAAATCACTCGAACTGCGAGATGGTTTCACATTGGCGTATTGCCTTCTGAATGTCAGGAAATAGTAATTCTGCTTCACGGATATGGACAACACCCATCATATATGCTAAGCGGGCTACACAGTTTAGAGAAAGCGGGAAGAAGCATTTGCGCCCCTGAGGGTTTGAGCAGATTCTATGTTAGAGGTGCCAATGGAAGAGTAGGTGCGTCTTGGATGACCCGGGACGATAGGCAGCAAGAAATCAAAGACCATATTTCGTACTTAAATACGTGGCTTCAATCTTTGAAGCTTTCGAAAAATAGACATATTACTTTAGTAGGATTTTCGCAGGGAGTAGCGACAGCAGCTCGATGGATTGCAAGCGGTGTTGAAATAGATAAGGTTGTTTTTTTGTCAGGAACTTTACCTCCCGAATGGAAACTCAAAAAGCCCCAAATATCTGAGCGTATTGATGAAATTCACATTGTGAGGCCTTTGCATGATGAATTCTACTCAGAAACTGAACACCATCAAGCCTTAGATACCCTTAAATCACAAGATGTCGTAGTGAAAAGTCATGAGCCGGAAGGAACGCACAAGATCAACGCTCAAATACTTAACCGCATCTTAACCGCATCTTGAACTAACTTTGTAGAACCTGTATTTTTATTGAAATCAATTCCTTACGCAATGTTTACTCGCGTCACACTCATTATTTTAATTCTTTTCTCGACCAAATCTTTGGCGCAACAGGTATCTCATCCAGTTTGGCCTAATGAAGTGAGCGCAGAGGAAAAAGCATACATCGAGGAAAATGAACTTTTGGAAAACTGGGACCCCAGAGTGATGTCGCGGGGCATTGAAACTCCTCCCCCTTATACAGAATTGCGAACCGCAGCAGAATGGGAAGAGATAGAGGTTTTGACTATAGCTTGGGAAGGATTCAACTGCATACTTAAACAGATCGTAGCCGCATCAATTAGCGAATGTCGTGTTGTCGTTTTTACAGAAAACCCTAATTCAACTTCTAACTATCTTACAAGTTCTTCGTGCGGCGGTACTGTTGATTTGAGTAACGTTGACATCGTGCAAGCCAATTTAAATACGATTTGGATTAGAGATTATGGTGCAAACACTGTTTACGGATCGTGGAATGACGACAGAATTCTAGTCGACTGGATGTACAACAGACCTCGTCCTGACGACGATGTGATTCCAGATGTACTGGGATCGCAGTTAGGGTTAGAGGTGTATAGCACGACTGCAGAGCCTTACGACTTAATGAATACAGGTGGAAACTGGATGAGCGATGGGTTCGGGACAGCATTTGAATCAGAATTAGTTATCGATGAAAATCAGGGTGGGTCTACCTGGTGGACGGACTATCCAAACCATACCGACGAAGAAATAGAGGCGATTTTCGAAGATTTTCTAGGCGTTCACACTTTCATTAAAATGCCTACCCTGCCATACGACGGCATTCACCACATCGATATGCACATGAAGTTACTTGATGAAAGTACTTTAATGGTTTCCGAATACCCTGACGGCATAGCTGATGGTCCTCAAATCAATGCGAACATTGATTACGTTCTATCTAATTATACAACCAAATGGGGAACTCCATTCAATGTGATCAGAATTCCCAGTCCACCACAGCTAGGAGGCGGATATCCTAATACTGGTGGGTGGTACGAAACATATAGCAACGCTGTTTTTGTAAACGAGAAAATTCTATTACCTACATACTATGAACAGTACGATACAACTGCAATCAGGATTTGGGAAGAGGCTATGCCTGGATATGAAATTGTAGGTATCGATTGCGATGGATCGGAACCCATAATATCTCTCAGTGGTGCTATTCATTGCATCACGCACTCCGTTTCCGTCGAGGACCCACTTATTATAAGTCACCTTCCGCTTCAGGACACTGAAAACACGACAGATCCTTACAGCGTAGAGGCATATTTGAGTCACAGATCTGGAATCGCTACTGCGACCCTCTCCTATTCCGACTCGCCAACAGGACCATGGACAGAAGTAATAATGATCGATTCCGGAGATGGAGAAAACTGGACAGCTGATATCCCAGCCGCTCCTGAAAACACGAACATCTACTACTTCATCAGTGGCATCTCCAATTCAGGTAAAATTGGCGACCGACCTATGCCCGCTCCAGAAGGTTGGTGGACGTTCCACATCGGAGAAATCATCATAAATGGTATAGGTAGCTTTGATTTAAACCAAATCGGAGCTTTCGCCTCTGCCTATCCTAACCCAGCTTCCGCCATAACATGCGTTCCTGTAACCCTTAGACATGAAGCCGAAGTGAAAATACTTCTTAGAGATGCACTCGGAAGAGAAATTGAAACACTGCACGATGGCACTTTACCCTCTGGTGAAACAAAGCTGTTTTTCCAAGCATCATCTCTTCCAGCAGGGGCCTATATCGTTACACTAGAATTCAAGAACGGAAGAGTTGCCTCGACTAGAGTTATGGTTCAATAAAACCAAGTTTAAGCAAAACTGACCTAATTCAGTCCCTACCTCCTAATAAACGAAGTAGGAAAAGGAAGAGGTTTATGAAGTTCAAGTACAGAGACACTGCCGCTAAAATTGCTAGCTTAGTGGCACCGGCTGTTCCGTATTCTACACCAGCTCCTATGCGCTTTATTCTCTGCGTATCGTAGGCTACAAGACCCGTAAATATTAGGACTCCAGCAACGCTTATGATAAAGTCCATCATAGCGCTATGCATAAACCAGTTTACTACCGAAGCAATAATTATTCCGATTAAGGCCATAAACAATAACGACCCCAACTTACTCAAATCCATTTTAGTTGTGTATCCCGCGAACGCCATCACAGCGAAAGTGCCCGCTGTAATAAAGAAAACTTGAGTGATAGACCCCATAGAATAAATAAGGAATACGGAACTAAGAGATAACCCCATAGTTGCGGAAAACGCGATGAACATCATTGTCAAAGTCGTAGCGCTATACTTCTGCAAACCAGCGTTCATCGCAATGATGAAACCGAAAGGAGCGAGTAAAATCACCCAACGCATAAGCCCGCCTGCTCCTACAATCTGTACGTACAATCCGTTTGAAGCTGCATACCAAGCAACAAATGCCGTAATTAAAAGGCCTATTACCATCCAAGAAAACACGTTAGAAACGAAATTCTTAGCTAATGCACCTTCTGCTGGCACGAATTCCTCATCTAAAATGCGCAGGGGTTGATTTGTTTTCATCTTCTTCAGTTTTAATCTCTATCAATTAAATGCATTAACTCTTTTCGAGTCTTATGATCATTTAAGAACGCACCCGTAAAGGCACTTGTTGTGGTAACACATCCTTGTTTTTCAACTCCTCTCATCTGCATACAAAGATGCTGAGCTTCTATAACTACAGCTACTCCTCTAGGGTTAAGAGTGTCCTGAATACAATCACGAATTTGTTCAGTAAGTCTCTCCTGCACTTGAAGCCTTCTCGCAAAAGCGTCAACTACTCTAGGGATTTTGCTCAATCCTACAATCTTTCCGTTAGGAATATAAGCTACGTGTGCCTTTCCGAAAAAAGGAAGCATATGATGTTCACATAGACTGAACACCTCGATATCCCTTACAAGAACCATTTCATCATTATCCTCAGTAAACAAGGCTGACTTAATAATTTCAGCTGGATCTGACCCCATCCCGGAAGTCATAAAGGCTAGTGCTTTCGCCACTCTTTCGGGCGTTTTAAGAAGTCCCTCTCGATTTACATCCTCCCCTATCCCGGTTAATACCGTTCGATATTGTTCCGCTAGACTAGAAATAGCCTTCTCGTCGTATTTATCAATGCGCTCGTATAATGCCATCGTAATTTGCTAGTTATTCGCCGCCGAAGTACTCCGCGAAGTTATTCTCTGACTCACATAATTTGAGGGCATGTAATTCACATCCGCTCGCTTTTATCGGTTCTTTTATTCTATCCCAAATCGCCACGATTAAATTCTCCATAGTAGTTAATTGCCCTTTCATCCACGGAACATCCAAATTCAAGTTCTTGTGATCAATAGGATCCTCCACATATTCTTTGAGGATTGCCTTTAGTGCATTGAAATTCATAGAATAACCCGTTTCTGGAACAGGAGTACCCTTTACTGTAACGTATAGGTCGAAATTGTGACCATGCCAATTTTCATTAGCACACTTTCCGAATACCTCGTGATTTTTCTCGCTGCTCCAATCCTCATTCCAGAGTTTATGAGCTGCATTAAAGCGAGCACGACGGGTAATATATATTATTTTATTTGACATAGATAAAGCAAAGGTAGCAGAACTAGAGGTGTGGATATACCTTTACCCCCATGATAATCGTAACAGGTGCAGCAGGTTTTATCGGGAGTAGGTTAGCGAGACGCCTCAACCAGGATGATTTTAATGATTTAATTCTTGTTGACGACTTTTCAAGGGCTGATAAAACTGCCAATTACGAAGGGTTAAAATTTTCGCAAAAGGTTTCTCGCAAAAACTTTCCAGTTTGGTTGAGAGAGAATGAAAATCAGATTCAATTTATATTTCATTTAGGCGCAAGAACTGACACAACCGAGCAAAACGTTGAACTTTTCAATGAACTTAACCTCAATTATTCGAAAGAAATTTGGAATTTGTGTGTTGAGTTTGGGATTGCTATGGTTTATGCTAGTTCAGCTGCTACGTATGGAGATGGGGCTTTAGGATACTCTGACTCTCATGAAATTATCGATAAACTCAAACCATTAAATCCTTACGGAGATTCGAAAAACGACTTCGACAAGTGGGCGCTTAAACAAGAACGCTCCCCCTATTTCTTTGCGGGACTGAAGTTCTTCAACGTTTACGGACCTCACGAAGATCACAAAAGCCGCATGGCTTCAGTCGTACTTCACACCTTCAGACAAGTTACTGCCACAGGCAAAATGAAGCTCTTCAGATCGCATAGAGACGATTACGATGATGGTCATCAGACTCGTGATTTCGTTTTCGTCGATGACGTATGTGACGTATGTATGTACATGATGAATGAACGCCTTTCTGTGCCAAACGGACTTTACAACCTCGGCTCAGGCAAAGGGCGAACTTTCCTTGACCTTGTAAACTCGACATTTTCGGCAATGAATCTCGAACCCGATATTAACTTCATCGATACACCACTCGATATAAGAGATACATACCAATACTTTACCGAAGCCGACTTAACGAAGCTACGCAACGCAGGCTACTCAAAAGAATTTACTTCTTTAGAAGATGGTGTTCAGGAATACGTTGTAAACTACTTAGCGAATCTCCGCTCTTAAAGTCAAAAGCTCTGCTCTTACTTTTTTCAGCTTTCGCACAACTTCTTTCCTCTCTCCCTCACTCAATGTAGGCGAATTGCTTGATGAGCCTTGTGCAGCATGATGAGTGGCTTGAGCTTTAGCTCGTGCTTCACTTGCAACATCCGCCCCCATTCCCTTACGTGATTTCAATGCTTTTCTTGCTCCATCTAGAGTAAACCCTTGCTCTTTTACCAAAACATAAACTGATCTCACAATCTGAATATCCTTAGCATTATAAAGACGTTTACCTCTTGAGTTAGTCTTAGGCTTAATTTGCTTAAACTCTTTCTCCCAAAACCTCAAAAGGGAAGCATTAACACCTAACATAGATGCAACTTCAGTTATACTGAAGTATTGCTTTTGGATGGGCTTGTTTAATGGCATGAGGAGCAGCAAGATAATAACTTATTCCGACTGATTGCAAACTTAATTTAGATACCTCTAAAATTAGTCAAAAGACTGATGCGCCACCTCAGAGTTTTGCAATAGCGTTTCGTACTGTTCTGGGGAGAGGTCGTTGAAATAATAGTGCGCCGGATTAACTTTCTTCCCGTCTTTAGCGACTTCATAATGAAGATGTGAAGCGACCGAAGTACCAGTATTTCCGACAAGACCTATGATTTCGCCTCGCTTTACTTTTTGACCCTTTTTGACAAGAGTCTTACTCATATGGGCATATAGCGTTTCATAACCAAACCCGTGCTTTATCACGATGTGCCTCCCGTAACCTGTGTATGAACGCCTGACTTTTATCACCTCTCCATCTCCGGTAGCGAAAATTTCCGTGCCTGATGGAGCTGAGAAATCCATTCCGTAGTGGAATTTCCTGACCTTGTAAATAGGGTGAAAGCGATATCCCCAACCACTTGCCATTCTTTTTAGGTCGTCATTTCTAACGGGTTGTATTGCTGGAATCGAATGCAAACGTTCCTCGTGAGAAGAAGCGAGTTCCATTACTTCGTCGAAAGATCGACTTTGGGCTACCAAACGTCTTTGGACTTCAGAAACACTCGTGGTAAGATCACGAACCAAATCAGAATGATCGTATCCTCTCAAAAAACTTGTACGGTCAGACCCACCAATTCCTGGATTACGTCTGTATTCAGGATATGGATCAACCCCGAAAACTGTTCTGTAAATCGCATCGTCTCTCACCTCTAAATCTCCTAAAACGTACATCATTTCATCAACATCGCTCTCAAGAGTAGAAAGCTGCTTTTCCAAAAATGCTATCTCACGAGCCATTGCTCTATCTTTAGGCGAGTCAAATGCGTAATCGAAAAGTAACACAGAGCTCGTACCTACTAAAGCAATCCATCCCGCATTCCGTAAAGACCACCACACATAGTCCCACGCAGAATATGGAATCACCTCAATTTGAAGTGTTTCGTGATTGAATTTAGACTTTTTAAATCTGCTCATAAGTTGCAAATTTCGTTCATTTTTGACAGATGAGTATTTATTAATTTTACAACTTCAATTAAGACTCATGGAATCTCGCCTAATACGCAAAACATTTTTGGACTTTTTCGAAAGTAAAAATCACGAAATAGTCCCGTCAGCCCCTATGGTCATTAAGGATGACCCTACACTGATGTTTACAAATGCCGGCATGAATCCCTTCAAAGATTTATTCCTAGGTAATAGCCCTGTCAAGCATAAACGCATCGCTGACACACAAAAGTGCCTTCGTGTTAGTGGAAAACATAACGATTTAGAAGAGGTGGGAGTGGATACTTACCATCACACGATGTTTGAGATGCTCGGAAACTGGTCTTTCGGAGATTACTTCAAAGAGGATGCAATCGCGTGGGCTTGGGAACTACTCACAGAAAAATACGGGCTGAGTAAAGACGACCTATACGTAACTGTCTTCGAAGGCGACAAGGGCGATAACTTACCTATGGATTCCGACGCGTTTAACTTTTGGAAACAGCACATCGCCGAAGATAAAATTCTACTCGCTAGTAAAGCGGATAATTTCTGGGAAATGGGGGAGACTGGACCATGTGGACCATGCTCAGAAATTCACATTGACATTAGATCAGAAGAGGAGAAATCGAAAGTTTCAGGTGCCTCTCTTGTAAACATGGATCATCCACAAGTAGTGGAGGTTTGGAATCTCGTGTTTATGGAGTTCAACCGAATGGCGAATGGCGATTTAGTTCCTCTACCCGAAAAGCATGTTGATACAGGAATGGGATTTGAGCGTCTTGCGATGGCGATTCAAGGAAAGAAGAGTAACTACGACACTGACGTTTTCAGCCCTCTGTTAAATAAGCTATCAGATTTGTCCGGCATTAAATACACTGCAGGAGACGACTCACAATCTGTAGCTTTCAGGGTTATTGTAGATCACGTTCGAGCTGTATCGTTCAGCATTTGTGACGGGCAACTCCCGTCGAACACTGGAGCGGGATACGTGATTCGGCGAATATTAAGACGTGCGATTAGATACGGATATTCGTTCTTAGGGTTTGAAAAGCCTTTCATGAACCAACTCGTTGCAGCACTTCAAGATTCTTTAGGTGATGCTTTTCCCGAACTTTCAACTCAAAAAGACCTTATCGTTAGAGTAATCAAGCAGGAGGAGGAGAGTTTCCTGAGAACTCTTGCAAAGGGAATCGAGCTTTTACAGGGATATTTGAAGAAGATGAATAAGGGTGATGTGCTAGCTGGCAAGACGGCTTTCGAGCTGTACGACACCTTCGGTTTTCCATTCGATTTGACCGCCCTGATGGCTTCAGAAAATGGGATGACTGTTGATGAGGAAGGTTTTAATACTGAACTTGAAGCCCAAAAGTCAAGATCTCGTCAGGCAGGTAAAATTTCAACCGAAGATTGGGTTGAGGTTCACTCGTCTGATATCCCCACTGAATTTTTAGGATACGATAACTTAAACTCTGAATCAAAAATTATTCGATACAGAAAAGTTGAGGCAAAGAAAAAAACGTTCTACCAAGTTGTTCTCGACAAAACACCATTCTATCCTGAAGGAGGAGGACAAGTGGGCGACACTGGGCTTCTTATTTCTGATTCTGGAAAAACACCAGTAATCGATACTAAGAAGGAAAACAACCTAATCGTACACACGATAACTGAGTTACCCACAGACACATCTGCTACTTTCCGAGCAGAAGTAAATTCCGACAATCAACTTGCATCTTCTAGAAACCACTCGGCAACACACCTTCTACACGAGGCACTCCGGGATATTTTAGGCACTCACGTAGAACAAAAGGGATCGTTAGTTCGCCCAGAAAATTTACGTTTCGACTTTTCTCATTTCGAAAAAACGGACCCCGAAGTAGTCCAAGCTATAGAAGACCGTGTGAATTCAAAAATTATTGCAAACATCCCTCTTGACGAAAGGCGCGATCTCCCTTTAGCCGAGGCCGAAGCAGCAGGAGCGATGATGTTGTTTGGAGAGAAATATGGCGATAAGGTGAGAATGATCGGGTTCGGTACTTCAAAAGAACTTTGCGGAGGGATTCACGTTCCTGCAACTGGATCTATAGGGCCATTTAGAATAACGACCGAGACATCTGTTGCTTCTGGAATACGTCGAATTGAAGCCGTAACAGGAAGCAAAGCATTTGAGTTGGCATTGAGTGACAGATCGAGCCTAAGTCAAATAAGAGAAAGTTATAAGGGCGCTAAGGATCTTCCTAAATCTGTTCAAGCTACACTCTCAAAAGTAGATTCACTCACAAAAGAGATTGAGACATTAATGAGAAAGGAGGCCGGAAATGTGAAAGAAGACCTTATCAAGTCTATGGTGAATAAGAACGGAGTGAACTTTATTGCTTGCGAGCTTAAGCTTGATGCAAAATCAATCAAAGATTTGGCCTTTCAGCTAAAAAGCGAACAAGCTCCATTCATAGGAGTCTTTGCTTCTAGGAATAATGACAAGGCTGGAATTGCCGTTGCTGTTAGCGATGATGTAATCGCTGATAAAGGGCTGAAGGCTGGAGACATCATTAGGGAACTAGCTCCATGTATTCGTGGGGGCGGTGGGGGTCAACCTATGTTCGCTTCAGCGGGAGGCACCTACCCAGAAGGCATAAAAGAAGCCCTCAGCAAAGCTGAAGACTTAATATAATTTTGTTGTAGAGATGAGGGGGACCTTATCTCAGAATAGAAAGGTGCTAGTGAGCTATGTTCATTCCTCCTGGAGGAGTGGCTTCTTTATCTGAAGAAGACACATTGCTACCATAAACCGGTCCTTTATATTCTTCTTCGTAAGAAAGACCTAGGTTTAATATATAGAAAACATTAAAAAACAGTACTAGTCCGTAGTCTATAGGACGATTTTTACCAAAACTTTGAGCTACTTCTAAAATAGTCTTAGGTAGGAGATAAATAATCGCTGGCGTTAAGAAAAGAAGAGCATGCCAAGTAGGTCTCCCTATCAATTTCATAGCAACCATAACGTTATAGCCAGGTACGAAAACTGCCCACCAAGGAAGGTCCGCTTTTAGAAAAAGTTTGGCATTAGCAACTACTGATATTAACCCAATAAACAGGCTTCCTAATTGTAGTCCGCCGCTAATTTCATATCCGAATATAAAAAAAGAATCCATATGGTAAATTGTTTTAGTTTGTGATATATATAAAAGACGGACTAAAAACAGGGGGGTTGCCTCTTAAAATCTGATTTTTAACACATTACGACTATAAACTTGTCAAATGTGCGTATTTACTGACAATTTCAACTGAAATAGAATTGCCTGACGGTGTGAGTATTAGCAATCTTTCAACAACATTTCTAAGTTCTCTCACATTACCAGTCCAATCAGCTTTACAGATAAGTTTCATAGCGTCGTTATCGACAGTAGGAATAGCATTTCTACTGTCATCGGCTAAAAGTTTGAGAAAGTGTTCAACAAGTATTGGAATATCTTCTCTCCTATCGTTCAAAGAAGGAATATGTATGGGTATAACCGCTAATCTGTGAAATAAATCTTCTCTAAATCTACCCTCTAAGATTTCAGATTTCAGGTCTTTATTTGTCGCAGATACTACTCTTACGTCCACTTTTATGTCTTTTTCGCCTCCTACTCGAGTAATTGTATTTTCCTGTAGAGCCCTTAACACTTTTGCTTGAGCATCAGCCCCCATATCCCCCACTTCATCAAGGAATAGAGTGCCGCCATTTGCTTGCTCAAACTTCCCTTTCCTTTGCTTAATCGCACTTGTGAATGATCCTTTTTCATGACCAAACAACTCGCTTTCAATAAGCTCGGACGGAATCGCCGCGCAATTCACTTCAATAAATGGGCCCGATGCTCGATTACTTCCATCGTGTAGTTGGCGTGCCACCAATTCTTTTCCCGTTCCGTTACCTCCCGTAATAAGTACTCGCGCATCAGTGGCTGCAACCGTCGACACCATTTCAAGTATCTCTTTAATAGCGGCTGAATCACCAATTATCGGATGAGATTTAGAGCCATGAACCTTTTTCCGAAGACGTTTTGTTTCCTTAACAAGCTCCTCTTGTTCAGTAGCATGTTTAAGCGTCATTAAAATTCGATTTAGATCAAGCGGCTTTTGAATGAAATCGAACGCACCTTTTTTAAGAGCTTGGACGGCGGTATCAACAGTTCCATGTCCCGAAATCATTATTACCGGAGAAGAAATATCTTTCTTTTCGAACATATCAAGTACATCGAGACCATCCATTCGAGGCATTTTAATATCGCAAAAGACGACATCGAATTCCCTTTTTTGTGCTAAAATCACTCCGTCAGCCCCATCTTCTGCTTCCTCCACTGTATGACCCTCATATTCCAAAATCTCACGCAAACTAGTACGTATCGGACGCTCATCATCAATAATTAAAATATGGGCCATGTTCTTTTTCTTTCTGAAATTTACACTCTAACCACTTTAAACCAAACTCTATGCCGCAGACAATCTCTACTCCATTCCAGGAACCGCATCCTCTCCCTTTGCTAGTCTGCATAACAACCCTTCACGGACGGCGTATTTAGATCGATATATCGATTTGATTTCAGACTTGCTTTGCAGCCACTTTACAATTGCAGCAGCGTATGGGAGGAAGTCCGCTCGATCTGGGGGCATTCCGCTAATTTCCAATCGGTCTTTAAGAGAGTTTCGGATAATGAGCTCTGATAAATCATTAAACTTTTCTATGTCGATTACACTAGCAGTAGGATGGGGTTGTCGAATTAAATTTATCTCTGGCTTATCGATTCGGCTTTCTTTCAGTTTTCTTTTATTTTTAGGTTTCGTGAGTGAATAGAAGGTATCGAACGATCCACTAGAACCCACTAAAATAGAAGGTGTCGTATTAGATAAAGCTATGGATAATGGTTCGAATACATCGCTCAGATAGGGAAACATTTTTACATAAGCGTCCTCGCCAAATATATCTGTCATTTTAAACAACTCCTGTAACCTAGCCACCCCCACATCGAAACTTCTAGACCAAATCACTTTACTATCGTCCCATAAAATGCACTCTGTACTCCCCCCCCCTATATCCATTGTAAGAATAGTTTGTCCCTTCAGTGGAGTGTAGGTTAATTCTATACCTGCTTGAATTAAAGTAGCTTCAGTTGCGCCGGAAATTATTTGGACTTTGTAACCAAAACGATTCCATACCCCCTCTGTAAAAACATTGCCATTAGAAGCATCTCGAAGTGCACTGGTTGCAATAACGTACACCTCTAGCGCCTTGTAATTTCTGATTATTTCATGCATAACACCTATCGCATCTAATCCTCTTGCGATCCTATCAGGTCTTATAACACCTTTAACTATCCCTCCTTTGCCCAGTCTTACAGGTAAACGAAGACTGAATACCTTATTCCATGGGCGTAGATCTGAATTATCTATAGGCAAAAGGTCTACTACCCTTAAGTTAAAAGTGTTCGTTCCACAATCAATTACAGCTACTCTACGAAGCTTCGTTTTGATATTTCCCGTAACACTATTTCCCATTATCTATTCTTATACATCAACCATCTGGCAAGCTCCCTAAAAGTGGGCTTCTTACCGTACATTAAAATCCCGGTTCTGTAAATTTTTCCAGCAAACTTCACCATAAAGTAAACTGTCACCACCAAAATCATTGCGCTTATCACAACATGCCACCAAGGAACACCCACGCTCAATCGAACCATCATTGTAATTGGAGAAGTGAACGGGAAGAACGAGCAAAATATAGCTAGAGTACTATCTGGCGATTCCATGATGAAAATATTCACCATATAACTAAACATCAGAGGCAACATTGCTGGAATGAGTAAATACTGAGCATCTGACTCTTGTTCTACCGCGGCACCTACAGCAGCAAATAAAGATGAATAAAGAGCAAATCCCGCTACATAGAAGAACGCCCCCCATCCTAACATCATAGCCCAATCAACTTGTAATAAAACACCTAACTCACTATCCGATTCTATGTAAGTTATAAAGTCAGTGGCAGCCAATTGTGAGCTTTGATCCCCCATTAATTCGAGTAGTAATCCCGACGATTCTGCATAAAACCCGAATCCCATGAATAATATCCATGAGAGAATAGACCAAACCACTATTTGGGTTAATCCCAGAAGCCCAATACCCATCATCTTAGCTCCCATTAACGCTTCTGGCCTTATCACACTAATCACAACCTCCACAATTCTACTACTCTTTTCCTCTATCACACCGCGCATCACATGCATACCATAAATAAGGATAAACATGAACATGAACATAGAAAACACAAATCCTATACCACTCTTATTTTCAATGTTTTGATCCTTTGTTACAACATCTTGTGTGACAAGCCCCACGCGTACTTTAAGTCGTTTATAGGTCTCATAATCAAGAGAGGATTCATTTTTCACCCTCAGTCGCTCTATGGCTTCGCCCAAATCACGTTTTATCGCCGATTTCACCTTTGTAGGAACTGATAACTCGTACTTCAAAAGTGCTTTTGCGCTTTGTAAAATTCCATCATCTAGCTCAAGCATAGCAGAATAATCACTTTCTAGGAATTCCTCAGTTGTGAGTGCTTCATTTGTAAACCTATATTCCAAAAAATCTCTTGGAGGAAAACATTCCGAACAGCTAGGCACTCGAGCTCCGTCATTTCCATGTAAAGTATACGTGATGATGTTATTATGGTCAACAATTAAGACCTTAGAGTCTGACTCAATAGTCGTCATAGCAATAAATACCATAAGAGCTACTAACCCCACCATTAGGAAAGGTCCCAATAAGGTAGAGATTATGAAAGCGCGTTTACGCACCCTTGTTTTATATTCCCTTCCTACTACTATTAACCAACGCTTCATGATGCTTCAGAGTTTTTTACTGCTTGCAAAAACACATCATCCATAGAGATTATTCTAGGACTGCACGAAAGGACATCGACCTCAGATGCTACCCATTTAATGAACTGCTCTATAGGAATTGACGTAGGAAGCCCGAGAACCACTTCGTGAATATTTTCTCCTTTACTTTCAGCACTATGTAAAATCGCTCCCGCACCTAGGGCGGCGGTGAAGCTAATTAAATTACCCCTGAATTTTAGATCAATCTTACCCTTACGAGCGTTTTCTCGTAAAGAAGCGACAGGGCCGTCAAGAATTTTGGTCCCATGATTAATCAAAGCAACATGGTCACAAAGCTCATCCACGCTAGACATATCGTGAGTAGACAAAAGGATTGTGGTTCCATTCTCATCACGCAAGCGATTAATTTCAGTCCTTATCCGAGCCGCATTAATGGGATCGAACCCACTCAGCGGTTCATCCAGAATAAGCAACTTCGGATTGTGAAGCACAGCGACAATGAACTGAATCTTCTGCGCCATACCCTTACTTAAATCGGCAACCTCTTTATCCCACCAGCCATCAACTTCGAGCCTTTCGAACCATCCTCTCAATTCCTTCTCCGCAAATTCATTAGACATACCACGAAGTCTAGCGAAATACATCGCTTGCTCGCCTACCCTCATGTTTTTGTAGAGCCCTCGCTCTTCAGGAAGATACCCAATGTGCTTCACATCGTCACGTGTGAGTGCATTACCGAAAAAATCTATTTCGCCACTATCTGGTCCGGTAATTCCTGCAACCATACGAATCAACGTGGTTTTACCAGCTCCATTAGGGCCTAATAAACCGAAAATACTTCCTTGAGGGACTTCGAAACTTACTCCACCTAAAGCTGTATGGTTACCGTATTGTTTCCTTACGTCGCTTAGTTTTAGGGATGGAGTATCGATCATGTGAACAAATCGTTGACTTTATCGAAAAAGCCACGTTCATCATGGTCAGTTTCAGGTTGAAAGTTCGTCGATTCACGCAAACTTTCCAAAGCCTTTCGCTCTTCTTTTGTGATATTTTTCGGAGTCCACACATTAATGTTCACCAATAAATCTCCATTCCCATAAGAATCTACAGACGGAAGACCTTTACCCCTTAAGCGAACTAATTTTCCACTCTGAGTTCCTGGCTCGACTTTAATCTTCGCTTTCCCAGATAGTAGTGGGACTTGTGCCGAAGATCCGAGAGTGGCATCAATGAAACTTATGTAAAGATCATGGTGTAGATTTTTTCCGTTTCGTTGGAATTCAACATGATTAAGCACTTCGATAACAACTAACAAGTCGCCAGCCACTCCTCCTATCGGTGCACCATTACCTTCTCCTCTAACATTCAATTGCATCCCGTCCTCAACACCAGACGGAATATCAATAGTCACGACCTTATCTTCTCTTTTCATACCCCACTCATCTGTACCAGAGGGTTTAGAGGTGATTGAAAAGCCAGAACCATTACAAGAAGGGCATGTAGAAGATGTCTGCATAGCGCCTAAAATGGTGTTTGTAACTCGCCTGACTTGACCTGTACCGTTACATTGACGGCAATCATCGTGCTCCACTCCGTCGGCCTGCATTTGTTTGGCCACCTTAATTTTCTTACTAGCACCGCTAGCAACTTCCTCCAATGTTAGCTTCACTTTAATCCTAAGGTCAGAGCCCTTCATCCTACGCCTGCGCCCACCTCCGCCACCTCCGCCGAATCCACCAAACCCTCCGCCTCCGCCTCCGCCGAAGATGTCTCCGAACTGGCTGAAAATATCCTCCATATTCATGTGATGACCTCCACCGCCTCCACCACCTGCACCTCTCATCCCCGCATGCCCAAACCTATCGTATTGCTGCTTTTTCGTGTCATCGCTCAACACCTCATAAGCCTCAGCCGCCTCCTTAAATTTCTCCTCAGCCCCAGCATCATCCGGATTTTTATCCGGGTGGAACTTCAGTGCAAGCTTTCTGTATGCCTTCTTAATCTCCGAAGTTGAAGCAGATTTGCTTACTCCCAGAGTGTCGTAATAATCTCTTTTTGCCATTTTTCCTAGACCAAATTATTGTCCTATCACCACTTTCGCATATCTCAACACCTTATCTCCCAGCATATATCCACTCTCCACCACATCGACGATTTTACCCACTAAATCGGGTGTCGGTGCAGGAATATTTGTAATCGCTTCATGAAAGTCAACATTGAATACATCTCCAGCCTTAACCTCCATAGGTTTAAGACCTTTCGCTGCTAATGTCGAATCGAATTTAGTATGAATCAGATTCATCCCCTCACGTATTATCTTAATATCGTCACTAGAATTTTTCTCTGCGCGTTCGAAATCGTCAAGTAACGGTAGTAATTTTTCTAGAACATCCTGAGAAGCAGTACGAATTAAATCAGCTCTCTCCCTCATAGTGCGCTTTCTGAAATTATCGAATTCAGCATAAAGCCTGAGGTATTTATCTTGATAATCTACCACCTCTTCCTCAGCTTTCGCTTCGGTCTCGGGCTTAGCGTCAGTTTCGCCATCTCCACATCCGCTGTTATCAGCACAATCATTAGAGTTTTCGGTAGCCATTTCTAGCTCTTCCTCCTTCTTTTCGACTGTATTATTTTGATTATTCATAGTCCTAATTAGTTTGGGCTAACAGAAAGGCAAAGTAAGTGCCATTTATATAAAACTCAATTAAATGCGACAGCCTGTCAGTCCGCGCAATGCAAACCGACAGGCTGTCGTGCCAAATCGTGTGTCAACCTAGCTTTTACTTCAAACTCTTGACGAATTTGTCGATGTGGCGGTGAAGTTCGAAACCTCGTAAATCCTTAGCAACTACGATCCCGTTCTCATCGAGAAGGAAACTCATTGGAATTGAGCTTACGCCATACATCGCTGCCGCTTCGTTTTGCCATTTTTTTAGGTCGCTTACGTGGTAATCCCACTTTAAGCCGTCCTTTTTTATTGCCGATTCCCAAGATGAAACCTTGGAGTCGAGAGATATCGAAAATATCTCGAATCCGTCGGCATTTTTAAACTTCGCCTTGCGGTATTTTTCGTACGCTTTTACTACGTTGACATTTTCTCTCCTGCACGGCCCACACCACGAAGCCCAAAAATCTATTAGGACTATGCTTCCTCTTAGGTCGCTCAATTTCATCTTCTTTCCCTTAGGATTGTTCATGATGATATTTGGTGCCTCGTCGCCGATATTAGTTCCAATTCGTCCTGTAGGTACGACATCAAAAGATCCTGTTAGTTCGATTAACCCTTCGGAATCAGAAGCGGGTGACGCTCCTACTATCCCAGTCCAGGTAATCAATGCTACTCCCACCATTACAATTGCTGATTTAAAAATCATAGTCTTTTGCTTTTGTTGCGTCATTATGTTCTCTTTCAAAGATAGTTGTGTGTTAGTCAATTCGGGTGATTCGGGCTCCCAATTTTCGCAAACGTTCATCAATGTTTTGGTACCCTCTATCGATCTGACCAATATTGTGAATAGTCGAAGTGCCTTCCGCCGAAAGGGCAGCAATCAACAATGAAACTCCAGCTCTTATATCCGGAGACGTCATCGTCACTCCTCGTAGTGGGCTCTGGTGGTCCAGTCCGTTTACAGTAGCCCGGTGGGGATCGCATAGGATTATTTGGGCTCCCATGTCGATAAGTTTGTCTACGAAAAAGAGACGGCTCTCGAACATTTTTTGGTGTATTAATACCGAGCCTTTCGCTTGAGTCGCCATTACAAGGACGATACTTAGCAAATCGGGCGTAAACCCAGGCCAAGGTGCGTCAGATACTGTTAAAATAGACCCGTCTATAAACTTCTCGATCTCGTACGAATCTTGGGCAGGAACGTAAATATCATCTCCCCTCCTTTCAAGCTTCACTCCCATTCGTTTAAATATTCTCGGTATTACTCCGAGTTCGTCATATTTAACGTCTTTAATGGTGAGCTCACTTTTCGTCATAGCTGCCATGCCTATAAAGCTTCCCACTTCTATCATGTCAGGCAAACATCTATGTTCAGCCCCTCCTAGTTCAGTGACGCCTTCGATAGTAAGTAAATTCGAACCTATACCCGAAATCTTACCCCCCATTTTATTTATTATTTTACATAGCTGTTGTAAGTATGGCTCGCATGCAGCATTGTAAATAGTAGTAGTTCCTTCAGCCATAACAGCTGCCATAACGACATTCGCCGTCCCAGTTACCGAAGCTTCATCTAGGAGCATAGAAGTTCCCTTCAATTTGCCTCCAGGTACTGAAGCGGTAAAGAAACCAGTCGCAGAATTATATTCGAACTCAGCTCCTAAAGACTTGAATCCCAGAAACGTAGTATCCATTCTTCGTCGCCCTATCTTATCTCCACCTGGTCTAGGCAAAGCGCCTATTCCATATCTAGTTAAAAGGGGGCCTAAAATCATAACTGACCCTCTCAGCGAACTGCCCTTATTCTTAAACTCATCCGATTTAAGAAAATCAAGGTTAATATCGTCCGCTTGAAACCACCATTTTCCCGGTCCAAGCTTACGAGTTTTTACACCCATAGACCTGAGCAAGTCGATCAATTTATTTACGTCAATTATATCCGGAAGGTTATCAATCTCAACTTCTCCTGGAGTTAAAAGAACTGAACTTAAAATCTGCAGCGCTTCGTTTTTAGCTCCCTGCGGAATTACTTCACCACTTAATTTGTGGCCACCTTCTATTACAAAACTACTCATCTTGTAAAAATGAGGAGTAAACACTCACGTCAGAGCAGTACGCAGTGGAACTTGTGAGTGTGTAATTGTGAGTTTTGTGTTGCGTTTTAGCCAAACTGTGATTGCGCACACACGCAACTTTAGACGAGGTGACGCTGTCACCGCTCGCAACTTTCTGTATATCAGGTCTTTGCGGGTGTAGGGGTGTTATAACCCCAATTAATCGGCGACGGTCACTATTGTAACTTGCTGATTATAAGGGAACCTGTCTTTTAATGAAATATGTTTAGTTGTGACAGCGTCACCTCGTATGCGAGGGGCTATCACTTTAAACACTCCGTTCACTTGCCCAACTACCTTCTTCGGTAATTCTTTGAGGAACCGCGATTGCCTCCTGAATTGCGATTACCACCTGAGTTTTTATTAGAGCTTCCTCCTTTTTTACCAGGGCGTTTGCGCTCTAAAGCATCTGAAGTTTTTCGGATAGATCGTAAAATTTCAGCAGAACTTTCGAGAACTGCATCCTCTGAAAGAATTAGCTCTCCGCCAGACATCTCTTTTAGCTGTTCCGCAATGAATCCGCGCTCAACGGTCTTTCTATTCCAAGTTAGGAAATGCATCTTCATCGCATTTGAAAGCTTGACAATCAAAATAGACTTCTCCTCTCCATCTTCCAACTTCTTTGCCATTTCAATCATAGCGAGGACCGTTCTGCCGAAGTGTCCGGCACGAGAAGTTTCTGTTGGGTAGTTTAATTTATCTGGTGCCTCTGATCGAGTTGCGGGTACGGGGGTGTCGAAGGGTGAGTCAACATCCATTTGGTATGAAGACATCTGATGAAGTTGATTCCACAACTTATGCTTGCCTTCCTCCTCACTTCCTTCAGGCGGAACCACACTTCCCATCACGCTAACGATAGCCTCAGCACACTTCGTGCGCTCAGTTTTATCAGGGAGACTCATCATGTGTTCAACCATTGTGTGTATGCCACGACCGTATTCCGGGATTACTAAATCCGCACGATTACTATTATAGGTCAGCGTATCCCTACGATCTGCCTCTTTAAAATTCATTTTACTCATCTATGCAAAGATACTACACTTGTTTTATACAAAATATTCAAAGTTTATCTCTCTACTCTTTGCATAACGCGTTTCGTTTAGTACTTTTGTCATCCGTTTCGAACGCGATACGGTTACAAGCGAAAATAGCTCAGTTGGTAGAGCACAACCTTGCCAAGGTTGGGGTCGCGAGTTCGAGTCTCGTTTTTCGCTCAATTAAAACCTCTCCTCATCGGAGGGGTTTTTTCTTTATATGGCAAAGGTTTCAGAGGATCTGAAACTAGGAAAGCCCGACGGGTTTATAAATAATTGCTTTCCCAAATACCGTCGGAGTCCGTTTCAGTATTGACATCTCTTGTTGAGTCATAAAACCTGCCTACTCACCACCGTAGCTATAGGATTTCTCAGTCCAATATCTTTCATCTAGCAATGGCTTAATTGAAGAAGTCTTATGGAATGGAATAATGATGCCGGTGGGATCCCAACATTGAGGATTTGAAGACGGTTTACCGTGTATAAACATCTCTTTAATTGCTGTTTCACCATTTTCATAATAGCCTATGAAAACACCTTCCGGGACTCCGTCTTCTATCATTCCTGATCGTCTTAGTTTTCCTGGGACATCAGAACATGGGTAGTATTCGCAATAAACGCCATTAAAAATCTTGCCTTGATAATACATTTTGCCTAGTTTAATGAAAGGCTCGCCCTGTAATCCTCCGCCCGCAACCCTAACGTAGATTGTTTCAGAATGAATTAATTCGGGATAAATCGAGACTTTTAGGGAGTCGAGGTGGGATGAGTAAATTAAGGTTTGGGCTGAAAAGGGAGCGAAAGTCAAAGCGAAAAACAATATGGTGAATGCGAATTTCATACTTTCATATTTATTTAAATATACAATTTTTATTTATACTTTTGCGGCATAATAAATATTGAAGCTATGCACGCAATCATCCATACAGACAAGGGAGCTATGAAAGTTGAGTTTTTTGAGAAAGACGCGCCGAATACGGTTGCTAATTTCGTAAAACTTGCAAATGAGGGGTTTTATGAAGGGTTAACTTTTCACAGAGTAATACCTGATTTCGTAGTGCAGGGCGGATGTCCTGAAGGAACTGGAGTAGGTGGACCTGGATATCAAATCGATTGTGAACTCAAGGGTGACAATCAGTACCACGATAAGGGGGTGCTTTCTATGGCGCATGCGGGTCGCAACACTGGCGGGTCACAGTTTTTCGTTGTTCACTCTCGCACGAACACTTCGCATTTAGACGGGAATCATACGTGTTTCGGGAAGGTTGTAGATGGCCTTGATGTAATAGACCAAATCCAAGGCGGCGACGCCTTCAAGGTGGAGGTGGTAGATTAATTCTGACGGGAAGAGAAAAAACTGGAAATACCAGTAGCGAAACACCAGCCTAACCAACCCATAGGAAGGTACGCTACGACTAGATCCAGGGTGATAAACCAAACCGGAGCTGGGATAATAAACACCATCGTGATTCCTCCTGCGAGAAATACCGCTCCGATAATTAAGGCGAAACTTTTCTTGTAAGAAGCGGCAATAAATGACGCTACAGCTGCTCCAGCGAAAGTTCCTAAGGCGTGAGCCATAAAAGGTGTTGCAAAGTGTATCAGGTCCCAATCGATAGCATTCATGGGGTCTACGCCATCAGGTATGGGCACAGAAGACATGCCGAAGTTGATTACCTGCATGTTGACAATGGAACCGACTATAATACCGATAACGACAGCTAGGGTATTTCTAATAATTGGATGCATATTGTAAATATGGTGTATTTTGGCTTTAAAATCATAACCTATGAAAAAATCGGAAAAGGAATGGGCTAAAGAACTCTCCGAAAACGAATTCAATATTTTGAGAGAAAAAGGGACAGAGCCTGCTTTTTCAGGTAAATATGATAAGCTTTATGAGGAAGGTGTCTATGTCTGTAAGGGTTGTGGGGAGAAGCTTTTCGAGGGAGAAGCGAAATTCGATAGCGGATGTGGTTGGCCTAGTTTTTCTCAAGCTGCGGACCCAAATATTTTAGATGAAACATTAGACACATCGCGAGGCACAGTTAGGACAGAAATTACTTGCTCTAAATGCGACGGGCACATGGGACACGTTTTTGAAGATGGGCCTACACCCACTGGCAGGCGATTTTGCGTTAATAGCGCCTCTATAGTGTTTAAAGCGAAAAAGTGAGTCCTGAATTAATGTGACTCGATGGTTCCGTCAGGGCTTTCCCCGAACATTGCGATACCGCGATTCTCAGAATTTGACCAAGCCCGAAACATCCCATTCGAGTTACAAACTAATGCTATCTCGCCATTTGAACTTACTGCCACCACTCCCCCATCGCCACCAAGTTTTCCCATCTCATCGAAAATAGCTCCTTCACAAGCGTCCGTTAGTGACTCCTTTCCATGAAGCATCCTGGAGTGCACATCCTGGGTTACCCCTGTTCTAATAAAGTACTCACCCCATCCCGTTGCACTTACAGCGCAAGTTCTGTTATCAGCCCAGGTCCCAGCTCCGATAACTGGGCTATCGCCTATTCTCCCGTGCTTCTTATAGGTCATTCCGCCCGTAGAAGTTCCTGCAGCTAAATTCCCATGCTTATCTAAAACGGCACAACCCACAGTCCCCCTCTTTTCTTCTAAAGGAATTACTTCATCTCCGGATCTCTCAGCTGCTTTTTTGTATCGGGAGTATGCTTTGTGAGTGTGAAACCAGGACGCATCTGCAGGTTCATGACTAAATTTTTCTGCGAAAACTCCAGCACCATGTCCACTAAAAAAAACATGCTCACTGGAATCCATCACAGAGCGAGCTACAGAAATGGGGTGTTTGAAACCATTAAGACCCGTCACCGCTCCACAATTTCTTGAACTTCCGTCAGCAATGGAAGCGTCAAGCTCATGTTTTGCCTCAGATGTGAAAACGGCTCCGCGTCCGGCATTAAAAAGCGAATCATCTTCAAGAATACGAATCACAGCCTCTACCACCTCTACCGCACTTGAACCTTGACTGAGTAAATCTTCGCCTGCTGTGAGAGCGTTATTTAGAGATGTCCTATACATAGATTGCATATCTGCCGAAATATCTTCTTCTCCGAAATGACCAGCACCACCGTGAATTGCTATTGCGAAAGAAGGTTTTTGCTCTTGCTGTTTAGGACTACAAGAAAAGAGGTAGAAGGAAAAGCTAAGCAGAAGGAAGCTGACAGTTGTATAGTTCATTTCACAAACATAGCGATTCTTTTTCAGCGTAGAGCTTTAAGAATTCCCGATTCATATCTAGTTCTTTATACTTTAGTCGTTGAAATTATGCGTTCCTGACAAATAACACTTAAGATTATAAAATGAACAAAGCTTTTTGGGGAGGACTATGCATTTTAATCTGTGGAGGACTTTACCTACTGTCGAACAGTATCGCGGCAACTCTACCTAACCACTTTCAAGCGTACCTCGAATTCGAAAAGAACATACCCCAAATCCCTTGGTTCATAGTCATTTACAATTCGTACTTCATACTTCTAGCACTAAATTTTTTGCTCATAAAATCTCCTCACACAATACGATCCTTAAGCATAACGATGATGGCTAGTTCAGCTATAGCATGTATGATTTTCGTGCTCTTTCCAGGTGAAATGGGCTTCTCTCGTACCTCAAATATTGAGGGATTCGAAGTGCTATACACAAATCTTCACTCCCTTGATATACCTCATAACCTCTACCCTTCGCTCCACATAACATTCTCCACCCTCTCAGCTTTTGCTATAATTCATCAAACAAAACAAAAGCTCCTCCATTATTTACTCATACTCTGGGTTATCCTTATTTCATTCTCAGTAGTATTAACTCACCAACACCACATTTTTGATGTTATTACCGGGTTTTTACTTGCCTGGCTCACCATTAAATTTGTGTACTTGAGAGGAGTTAAAGCATAAAAAAAGCCACTCTATTTAAGAGTGGCTTTTATAAGGCTTAGGTGTAAGAGTAATATCTTAAACTACTTTCACATTTACTGCGTTCAGACCCTTAGGACCTTCTTCAATATCAAAACTTACGTTGTCTCCTTCTCTGATATCCTCACTTAGTGCATTTGCGTGAACAAAAACATCTTTTCCACCTTCGTCAGGAGTAATGAATCCAAATCCTTTTGAATCATTAAAAAACTTTACTGTACCGTTACTCATATCTAAAAAAATTTATTTGAATGGCAAATGTAGTCATTAATTTCCTATAACGTCTATTACTAGGTCATTTGTTCTATTTTATTTGGGTCTGATCTATTAATGATAGCCGTGTTATATCATTATTAGGTCGTGGGGATGAACCTGAAAACATACTGCTTACTGAAGATACAGAAAATAAAGACTAAACAAAACGATATATCTAAATCATCTCAAGCCTTTCAGAAATTCATAAAAGAAATAAAACACCTATTTAAGTTGAGTCACTTAATTTAGGTTAAATCAAAAACGAGGGCATGAGCGATTACTCAACCACAAACTTCTTCTCAACTGAACCGTCATCATAGATGTGGAAGAGTATCTGATTAGGTGTGAGATTGACTTCTCTTCCTAATACGTCTACTACCTTGTCAAGCTTTCTGTTAGATGGGGTGGGGAAAGTGAAGGAAGATGATAATGTGCCTTCTGAGTCTGTTTTTATTAGATAGACGTCACTACTACCATTTCCAAACGATGATGTAGATGCTGAAATGATATATCCTCCGTCAGAGGTTTGTTGAACTGAAGTTCCAAAATCGGGAGCTATTCCACCATAAGTTTGCTCCCACCCCTGTCCAAAAACACTAAAAGAAAGAATACAGGCTAAGACAAAGAATAGCTTTTCATATGGTAAAATTTAAGTCACTAATGTAGCATAAATTATCGGAAGCTTCGTCTTACCCTACTATTCTCCACCACTTCCCTTTCTCTCATGCGCTTTAGGGTGGACTGAACAACACTTTAGAGGCCGTTAAAACCAAAAACGAGAGACTATCTTTCGATAACCTCCCGTTATGTACCCGGAGCGGGAATTGAACCCGCACGACCTTACGGTCATCAGATTTTAAGTCTGACGTGTCTACCAATTCCACCATCCGGGCATTGGAGGGCGCGAAGTTACGTAGTTCTTTGAAAGATTAGGGTAAATATGACGTGATTTTTTCGGAAGCCCCCCTTTGTTCGAGAAGCCAAGACTTTGCCGATCTTCCACTATTCTTTATTTGAGAGGAGTTTTGAGTTGTAAGGAGATCTTTTATTAGAACACTTAGCTCCTCAATAGATGGGGCGACTTGAAGTGCTCCGATGGATTTGAGGGCATGGGCTTCACGAAATCGGGCGATGTTTGGCCCTGAGACCATAGGCACAGAAAAGGCAGCAGGTTCGAGTAAGTTGTGAATGCCAGCGCCAAAACCTCCACCAATTACTGCTAAATCGGCTAAGGCGTAGAGTGAGGATAAGAGGCCGATGGAGTCGATAATCAGGACAGATGATTCAGGTGAGGGAGGTCCATTTGATAATTTTGAGGCGATTTTCGGTGCAGCTGTGTTGAATTTATCGAGAATGTTCGTGATGTGGGCAGAGTCAACTTCGTGTGGAGCGATAATGAGCTTTGTTTCTGAGTCCCAGGAGCAAAGTGCGAGTGCAGATTCATCAGCAGGCCAAGAACTACCCGCTAAAACCACCCTTGAGTTGCCTTTCCATGACATCAACTCGGTCATGACTTTCGATGCTGGTTCCTCTGCCAAGTGAAGTACTCGGTCAGCTCGAGGGTCACCCACGGATAAAGAGTTTATCCCGTGCGCTTTTAGAAGTTCTGATGAAGATTCGTCTTGGGTGAATATCTTATCGAAAGTGTGCCATGCGGAAATTAAGAATCGTCCTACGAAATTGTCCTTGAGGGCTGGCGCGGTATGGGAGAAGTGGGCTGCGAAAACGAATGAGGGAATCTTTGATTTAGAGAGTTCGTTTTGCAATACAGGCCAAACCTCATATTTACATGTCGCGAAAAACTTCACTTTCAAGCCGGGAGATTTTAGAAACTTCCTTACAGCAGTAGGGGTATCGAGAGGTAGAGCCGCAATTTTATCTTGAGGGCGTAACCACTTCGGGGGGCTTGTTGTTGTAATTGGCGTGAATCCAGATGGCGAAAAAAACGTTAAAAGAATAGGAGTAAGTGGGTTCTTCGAGAGGTAGGATTCTATAACGGGCACAGCTTGTTCGTACTCGCCCAGGGAAGCACAATGAAACCAAGCGTATGGCTTGGACTCGGGCGAAGTTGAATCTACGGGCGAAGTGAAATCTAGGACGTTATTTGCGTCGCGCATTTTGAGTAAGGCCGACGATTTAGAGTGGCCGAAAATGGCTAAGAGGCGAATTAATATCACCGCGAGTCGAGCTAGAAGCGAGTAGATTACTAGTACCAATATTCTTTCGGAGCTCGTTTGTAGATATGTAAGACCCAACCGAACTCGAGACCGAGACCGGCATCGAAGCGTGGGGCAGAGTCGGGTATACCGGTGTCGAAATTCATCGTTCTAAGTGGAGAGGTACGAGAGGCAAATCCGAAGATTCCGCCGTAAGCATTGACTCTACGGTAGGCATCCATATGCCAATACCCCACGAAACCAGAGACATAGCCACCCCAGGTCAGTCTGTCATATCCAGGGAGGTATGGATCTTCGAGTTGGGAAATGTGATTTTCTGTGAAATCGAATCCGATTTTATGGTGGATGGATCCAAGGCCTCCGCGTAGGAAAAGTCCAGAATTGAGGTTAGAATTACCTACTGGGATGATTTTTCCGCCGAGAATTCCGATAATGGCGCCTCGACCGGTAACGGTAATGCGAGCTACGTTACCCTCGTTGTCTATAATTTCACCTGAAGTGGTAAGGAGATTCGAGAGGAGGCCGGGCTCCTGAGCCTCTGCGCCCGTTAGATATGTGAGGCGGAAACCGAAATATTTATTCGATTCGGTTTTTACGCCGAACCCCGCTCCGATAGTAGCGAAGGCTCCATATCTTGAATTAAGATCGGCTATAGGAAGAAATCCTCCTGTAGAAATAAAGATATGAGGAGACTCGAGTTGAGTGGAGGCTACGTCACGAGTGGTTTGGGCTGAAACACTAGGAGTGAATAAGAAACAAGCCATCGAGAACGATGCGATTACATAGATTTTATGAGTAAAAGTTATATGCTTCTGCGTAGAATTCATGGAAGCGAAGTTAAGTAAGGAAGTGTATCTTCGCTCTCTATTGTAAGTCATGAAGAATATTAAAATGGTGGATCTAAAAGGACTGATGAACCGCATCAAGCCCCAAATAGATAATGCCATAGATAGAGTTCTGCAATCTGAGCGTTTTATCGGAGGTGAGGAAGTTGAGGAGTTTGCTAAGGAATTAGGTGACACTATGTGTGGCCCACACGAGAAAAGTAAGGTGTTTGTCATCCCTTGCGCGAATGGCACTGACGCTATTCAAATTGCTTTAATGGCCCTCGGAATAGGGCCTGGAGATGAGGTCATCACTACTAATTTTACTTTTATTTCTACAGTTGAGGTCATTTCTATATTAGGGGCTACTCCTGTTTTAGTAGATGTCTGTGAAACTACATTCAACATAGACTGTGACGCAGTAGAACAAGTAATAACCGATAAAACAAAAGCGATAATTCCAGTTCATTTGTTCGGCCAATGTGCTGATTTAGGAAGATTAATGGAACTCTCAACTAGGTTCGACATTCCTATCGTGGAGGACAATGCCCAGTCGCTTTTGAGCACGTATTGTGACGGAAAAGGCGTGAGTGGTGCGAGTGGTCTTTTCGGTGTGTTCGGAACTACAAGTTTTTTTCCGAGCAAAAACCTTGGGTGTCTTGGAGATGGAGGGGCTCTTTTCACTCGTGATCAGGTGTTGGCCTTAAAGGCCAAATCCATTTCGAACCACGGTGGATCTAAAAGATACGAGCACGAAGTCCTAGGAATAAATTCACGCCTCGATTCTATCCAAGCTGCTATTCTAAGAGTGAAACTCCCACACCTGAAAAGCTTTATCGCTAAAAGGCAGGAAGCAGCTTCGAAATATGACGAGCTACTTAACGACGTTGAGGGGGTAGAAATACCTGTAAGAAGTGAAAAATCTACTCACGTTTTCCATCAATACACCCTCAAGATATCGGGCGGAGTAAGAGATGAATTAGCCCAAGGATTAGCTGACGATGGTATTCCGACCGGTATTTATTACCCCAAGGGAATTCACGAGCAGAAGGCATTTAGTAGTTTGGGATATAAAAAAGGAGATTTTCCGATAAGTGAAAAACTCTCTGAGACCGTACTTTCGCTACCTATGCACACTGAACTTAGCGATGCGCAACAGAATTACATTGTGGAGCGTTTAGTTAGTCGATTGAGTGAATTAAGAGAATTGAGTGCATTGCGTGAAACACATAAAATGACCGGGCAGAAATGAATATTACAGTAGTAGGAACAGGATATGTGGGTATTGTAACCGGTACTTGTCTCGCTGAGACAGGGAATAAAGTTACTTGCGTGGATATTGACGCAACGAAAGTTGCGGCTTACTCTTCTGGAAAAGTTCAAATCTATGAGCCACATCTTGAGAATCTTCTTGTAAGGAATCTCGAAGCAGGAAGGATAGACTTCACAACTGATTTGGCTTCGGCTGTGGCGAAAAGCTCAATAGTTTTCTTAGCCCTTCCCACTCCTCCTGGAGAGAACGGGTCTGCTGATTTACAATACATCTTGAAAGTGGCAGAAGATCTGAGTGGGATACTTGACAAATACACGGTTATTGTAGATAAAAGCACTGTACCTGTAGGGACTGCGGATAAGATTCGAGAAGTAATTAGTTCGAAATGCGATGTCGAATTCGATGTGGTTTCGAACCCTGAGTTCCTTCGTGAAGGATTTGCTGTAGATGACTTCATGAAGCCGGATAGAGTTGTGGTGGGATGTTCTAGCGACAGGTCTCGCGCAGTTATGGAAGAGCTTTACAAGCCTTTCGTCAGACAAGGCAATCCAGTGATTTTTATGGATGAAAGAAGTGCTGAATTGACCAAATACGCTGCTAACGCTTTCCTTGCAACGAAAATAACTTTTATGAATGAGGTGGCTAATTATTGCAAGAAAGTAGGAGCAGATGTAGATTTGGTAAGGCGAGGTATAGGAACCGACTCGAGGATAGGACCTCGCTTCCTCTTCCCTGGCATGGGATATGGTGGGAGCTGCTTCCCTAAAGATGTACAAGCTCTTCACAGAAGCGGTCGCGAAGTAGGATCTGAATTCAGCATACTCGAAAGCGTGATGGCTGTGAACGAAAGACAGAAAATAATGATGCTTCCCTTAATGAAGGATCATTTCGGAGGAAGTTTGAAGGGTAGAAAAATCGCTATTTGGGGGCTTTCTTTTAAGCCCGAAACGGACGACATTAGACAAGCGCCCTCTCTTGATATGATCTCAGCACTCTTAGACGCCGGAGCTAAGCTTACGGTTTACGACCCTGAGGCGATGGATAACGTAAATAAAATTCTAGGCGACAAGCTGAAATATGCTCAACGATCTACTGAAGCTATTCACGGAGCTGAAGCTCTTTTGATTTGTACTGAGTGGGCCGCTTTTAGAAATCCTGATTTTAATGCAATGAAATCCTCAATGATGAATCCTGTCATCTTCGATGGTCGAAATCTTTACGAGTGCGATAAAATGAAAGAGCTTGGGTTTACGTATCATAGTGTAGGAAGGGAAGCCGTGATTTGCACATGAAAGAACGTGTTCTCATAACAGGAGCTGCCGGATTTTTAGGATCCCATCTATGCGACAAGTTCTTCAATGAAGGGTTTGATGTAATCGCAATGGATAACCTAATCACGGGAGATCTAAAAAATCTTGAACACCTTAACGGAAAGGAGGGTTTTACCTTTATGCATCACGATGTGACGAACTTCACTCACGTGAGTGGAAAGCTTGAACATATCCTGCATTTCGCCTCGCCAGCAAGTCCTATAGACTACCTGCGCATCCCCATACAAACTCTAAAAGTAGGATCTCTCGGAATTCACCGTCTCTTAGGTCTTGCCAAAGAAAAAGGCGCACGGATTACCATTGCTTCCACTAGCGAAGTTTATGGTGATCCGGAAATTCATCCACAGCACGAAGAATATTGGGGTAGTGTGAACCCTGTGGGCCCGCGTGGAGTTTATGACGAAGCGAAAAGATTCCAGGAAGCCATTACGACTGCCTATAACACTTACCACGGTCTAGAGACAAGAATCGCACGCATTTTCAACACGTACGGCCCGCGCATGCGACTGAATGACGGTCGTGCTCTACCAGCTTTCATAGGCCAAAGCTTACGCTCAGAAAATATTACCGTTTTCGGAGATGGTTCCCAAACACGTAGTTTTTGCTATGTCGACGATTTAATTGATGGGATTTTCAAACTTCATTTCAGCTCGGAGACTCGACCAGTTAATTTGGGTAACCCTGTAGAAATTTCCATTCTCGATTTCGCGAAAGAGGTACTCGCTTTAACTGGGGCCGATGTAGAAATCGTTCATGAGGGATTGCCTATCGACGATCCGAAGAAAAGACGGCCGGACATTTCAAGAGCGAAAGAAGTATTAAATTGGGAACCGACAATAGATCGGTCCGAAGGTTTAAAACGTACTTTCGATTATTTTAAGTCGCTCACTCCCGAAGAATTAACCCGAAACGAACACAAGAATTTTGAAGCATACATCAAAAAGTAGTGCGAATCTGAGCGCAAGCGAAGATGGCGTTTTCGTTCACGAAAGTGCCGTAATCGATGACGGTGCGGTATTAGAAAGTGGGGTCAAGGTTTGGCATTTCTGTCACGTGATGGAGGGCTCACGGCTCGGTACAGGCACGTCGTTAGGGCAGAATAGTTTCGTGGCGTCGGGAGTTGTGACGGGCTCTAACTGTAAGATTCAGAATAACGTAAGCCTGTACCAAGGCGTCACTTTAGGCGACGATGTGTTTCTCGGGCCTAGTTGTGTATTTACGAACGTTGTTAATCCAAGAAGCGCCATTGTAAGGCGTGACGCCTACGCCCCGACAAAAGTTGGGGACGGGGTAACTATAGGGGCGAATGCGACTATTATTTGTGGGGTAGAGTTAGGAAACTTTGCTTTCGTCGGGGCGGGAGCCGTGGTTACTAGAGATGTGAAGTCGTTTGAGTTAGTTGTAGGAAATCCTGCGAAGAGAATTGGATGGATGTCTCCTAGTGGGATGAGATTAGAGTTCGATGAGAGTAACTTCTCGGTTTGTACTGAGAGTGGAGAGAAATTTAGGTTAGATGCAGAAAATAATGTGTACCCATGTTAGATAGATTGACTTCGGGTGACGCTACGATTAGCGTTGTGCAATCGCCCTCGCTTTTGCACGAAAAGTTAAAGTGATAGGGTTCGACATTAACTCGGAGAGAGTTGAAATGATGAAAAGTCATATCGATCCGTCGGGCGAGTTGGAGGCAAGTGATTTCGAGGGGTGCGATATTTCATTTACGGCAAACGCTGAAGACCTTCGTGCTGCCGATTTTCATATCGTTGCCGTTCCTACTCCGATAAATCCGTCTCACCAACCAGACCTCACCCCCCTCCTATCTGCTTCGGCAACGTTAGGAAAAATTCTAAAAAAAGGGGACTACGTAGTTTACGAGAGTACCGTTTACCCTGGATGCACCGAGGAAGATTGCATACCTGTACTAGAAAAAGAGAGTGGGCTCAAATACATTGAGGACTTTAAAGTCGGATACTCGCCAGAAAGAATCAACCCAGGCGATAAAGTAAATACTTTAGAAACTATCGTAAAAGTAGTCGGTGGATGTGATGTGGAATCGACGGAGAATATAGCGGCGATTTACGATTTGGTAGTGAAAGCAGGGACACATCAAGTGAGTAATATCAAAGTGGCTGAGGCGAGTAAAATCATAGAAAATACTCAACGCGATTTGAATATAGCGCTTGTGAATGAGCTCAGTATTATTTTTAATCGTGTGGGCATTAACACGTATGAAGTGCTTGAAGCTGCGGGGACCAAATGGAATTTCCTTCCTTTCAAACCCGGCCTTGTAGGAGGACATTGTATAGGAATTGATCCTTATTACCTCACTTGGAAATCAAGCAAGCTTGGTTATCACGCGAAGGTGATTAATTCGGCAC
>JYMV01033337.1_pt1 | contig 40905 bp, 50 predicted proteins | sample 338911 | NCBI WGS metagenome assembly JYMV01 (sample SAMN03354496, study PRJNA234377) | hydrothermal vent metagenome | biome: Deep sea; feature: Hydrothermal plumes at the Eastern Lau Spreading Center, Western Pacific Ocean; material: Seawater | place: Tonga | collected 2009 | depth 2000 m m | reverse complement strand
GATGGATCAGGTTCTGGTTTAGATGCTGATCTACTAGATGGTAAACAAGCCACAGAATTCTTACATACCTCTGCAGGTCAGACAGGATTTGACGGTTCTACTAGAATTAGTGATACTGGTAATTTTAATACTAGTCTACCATCTGGATTTTACCAATCTTCTTCTGCATCTAATATGCCGCCAGGTGGTAGTTGGCATAATATGATTAATGTTAGGCATAGTAACACGGGCAATGACCACGGATTCCAATTGGCCATGTCTTACTATAATAATGATTTATGGTTTAGAAGTTATAACAGTGGTACGGGTAATAACGATGGTAATTTTCAAACTTGGACAAAAGCCGCAACTGAAGCCTATGTAGATGATAACGCTGGTGGTACTATTACTCGTGCTAGTTCAGAACCTGCTGGTGCCAGTGATGGTGATATGTGGTATGATACTTCTGGCTTGCAAGAGCTTAACGTATGGCAAAATGGAACTGACGGTTGGGCTTGGTATCCAATAACTTCTGGTAAGAGTAGTAGACGACAATTTACTAATACTTTAGGTGCCCATGGTTATGGTAGTGCAGCATCATGGAGAAAGACTTGTGATGAAGTAAATATTACTACAGAAACAATTACTAGAGGTACCGATGGTGTTACAGAAAGACATTATGGTTCTCAAGGGTTATCGTATGATCAGGATAAAGCTTATGCCTTTGGTGGTAATAATGCGAATACAACAGTGTGGACGTTATCGACAAATACTCCAGCAGAATTAACAATGAGTACTGGATCTAGATCTGGAGCAATGTCAAGTAATAGACATGACTATTCTATGGTTTGTAGAGCAGGTGGTTCTGGTGATCACTTTACACATTCAACGCAAACTACTATTGCTAGTTGGTTTACTGCTGGTAGTACGGAACTTGGTAGTTTTTCAGATATGAATGATACTGGTTATTGGATGGTTGGTAATACTAATGCTACTCAATGGGACTTTGTAACATCTACTGCTCAAATGACTGGTATTAATACAAAGATGTCTAGCTTAGATCAAGCGGGATCATGTGAGTATTTAGATGAAGCTATCGTTCAAGGTGATGCTAATAGTAATGATAATATATATAAATTTAACATGAGTACTAGGGTTGCAACCCACGTGGCAGATTCTTCACATCAGACTGGTGAAGGTACTATGGCAACATTTAACGGCCCTTCTGGATTTACAACATATATATTAGGTGGTTACTCAAATGGTCAAGGCGGAAGTCATGGACAAAACCAATATGCAGAAAAATATATAAATGCAACAGGAGCCAAGACTCAATTAGGCACACTGTCTTGTGATAGATCATCAGGCGTTGGCGCTGGATTTTAAAGGAATAGGATATGAAAGTAATAGGACTATATAAAGAACTAATGAACAGCGTTTTAACTGATGCTTTATTTATTGATCAATATGTTTTATGTGATATAAACGTCGAAGATTTTAATAAAGGTACAATGACTCCATTTGATTATAGTAGTTATATGGAAGCTGCACCTTTTCTTAGACAGTGCCATAAACCAAAATTTAAAAGTTATATCGATGATGGCTTAAGTAGTGAAAAGATAAATATACCAGCCCTCAAAGCAGCTAAAGCTATAGAACTTCAAAGAATGATTCTAATCAAGAAGCTAAATGTTGATTGTGATAGTAAAGTTTCTGCATTATCCGGAACTAAATACGGAGATATGGAACGTGCTACTTGGAGTAAACAGGAAGCTGAAGCTAGTAATTATATAATAGATAATACATCATTAACACCGTTTATTGATAGTATCGTTGCTGCTAGAGATATCGATAAAGAAACCCTTATAAATAAAATTATAGCCAATGTAACTGATTATGATAATCAAAGTGCTACTATTATTGGTACAACCCAACAGCTTATTATAAATGTTAACGGGTGTACTACAATTGGAGAAATGGCTGCATTAAATCTACCAGTAGGTTTAGATATATTTAAGAAGCTAGAACCCGCCTAGAAATACACCTTTATATTATGATTAACAAATTGACACCTAAAATATTTTCACTACCTCTAAATCCCCTAATGAATGCAAGGGATTTAGAGGATGTGTACCTTCCATTTGTTCAAGCTAATAAACAGACTATATTTGACATATACTGTACTGTTCGAATACCACCATTCACGCAAGATGCAATGGGTAGTCATTTCGATAGCGATTCTACTAATAATCAAATAGACACACTATTCAGAGTCCAGGAATTAACTGGGGTTATGATGACTGCAGCATTTAATAATATCAATGTTATAGCAGACTTAAAGAACTTAGAAATATTTGTTAATAGTTTAAAGCCACTATATGAAAGAGGCTTACGCAGTATAATAATACCACACCAACATTGGATGCGTACAGGAATTCTACAAGAAGAGTTCCCTGATATGTTTATTAAGAATACTATTGTATCTGCCCTATATGATTTACAAGATATCTATGAAGCAGCGATCGCTGGATTTGATTATATACATTTAGATAGAAATGTTATAAGAGATAAGGATACCCTTGATCAATTACCCCTACTAAGAGAAAAGATTAAAGAGCGGACTGGTAAAGATATCATGCTATCGCTATTAGCAAATGAAGGCTGTTTAGGTAGATGCCCATTACAAAAAGAACATTATAATTTCAATCTCACACGAACAACAGAGAAATCATATTTCACCAATAGGATGTCAGCTATAAGCTGTACCAAATGGAAAAATGATGACCCTAGTTACTTCTTAAAACTAGCTAATATACCCCCATTGAAAAGTGAATATGATTATTATTTAAACTATTTTGATACTATTAAATTGCATGGTAGAGATAGTATGCTCGTATTAGAAGATACTATGGCTATTATAGATAATTACAATAGCGGTAATGAAGAGTTATTTGAACCACATATCTGGCATTATAAAACTAAATTAGGAAAGAACTATAATAAGTTCATTAAGGATATATCCAAAAACTGTAAGTTCCAATGTTGGAAGTGTAGCTGGTGTGATGATAATATTATATGAAAAAATACAGCTATACTGAAGTAACCTATAATCAAATATTCTGTAAGCACGAATTAGATTCAAAGGGGGTTTGTACCAAGTGTCACCTTGAAACTATTGATTGGGGTAGAGAAAAGAAATATGATAGGAAACTTAAATTATCAGATGTTGAAGCGGTTTTAGATAAGGTAAACATATTTGATATACCATGTGACTTAGGGGTATTTAAACTCGAACAACTAGTTGCCCAAGACGTTAATGGTGATAGCTATTGGCCAAAGAATTTCCTTACACTATTTGGGCAGGGTGAACCACCATGTAGTATGGATGATTTTCATTATATTAAGAATACATTTAGATCTGCTGTAGTTATAGTAACCTACACGGGTAAGCAAGTAGACTATTATAGTAAGAATGGACTATTATACAATTTATTAACGTGGTATAAATATCATGATGATAGTGATTATGAGTTCTACTATGATGAGTATGGCATTTGGCGAAAAACAGCAGCAGTATTATCGGGGTTAGGAAAGGTTGCTGATAATAAACTATTCTTTAGTAGAAAGTTTGGATTTGATGTTAAGATTGAATTGATGTTAGTCGATGAATTATTCGAAGAAGAAGATTATACATATTTTAACGGTGATCATCAATCAGATATGTGTAAAACATGTGATCCAAAACCTTGTTATAAAGGGTGTTCTATATTAACAGAAAAGGACCCTGAAACATTTTTTAATAAGTGTATGACGAAGTATGATATAATGTCAGAGAAGTATGGGGAGTGTAGGAAGTGCCAAACAAGCTGTCCTGAATCACCAAGAATAATAAAAGAGAATGTGCCCATGGAATATATTAATAAGAGATACGATAATAGTAATATTGAATATCCCTTTATTCCCCACAATCTCCCACAATTTAGTTTTAGATTATATAAGAGAGGTATTAAATAATGGATATTCAAGAATTAGCTAGTAGTACTACGCTATCAGCAACCAAGTTTGAATTAACGAATTTCGTAATTGGAGCTCAAGATAGACCATCACGTATTATTAAACAACTATCATTAGAGAGTGAGGTTAGAGTTAACAATATCAGGAAAACAAAGCGTGATATTATACGTAATGGAATTCAATTGAAACAGCTTGAGGATATTGTTAAGTTAACTGAGGGTGATTATAATAGCCAATTAGCCCAACTTGATGTAGAAGATAAGGAAGATGAGATTCAAGGATTGAATAATACATTATATAGAAATGAATATGAGCTTCAGGCTATGCAAGAGATATTAGATACAGTGTCCGAAAATTTATCAGATGATGACATTAGACATTTAAATTCTCCTGAAGGCCAAGAGGAAGATGAGGCTGCATATTGGATACAGAGATTATCTAAACAAGCCAGTGGAGATGTTATTAGTGGTGGTAGAATACAAAATGGTAATATGATGGCTATACTAAATCTACCAGAAGATATGCAAAAGCTTGCCTTGAAGACCACCCAAGCAAAATCCCTAAATTTTAATAATACGTTTTCTATAGAAAATGATCTAACTATGAAATGTTCTAAAGCTACTAATGTGCATAATTTGATTAGTGAAGAGGCCCTAGATAAGTTAATAGATGCGGATGCATTATTAAATATGCCGCATAAAGATGGTTGAATATAAATGGCTACCAAGGCCAGTTCAAACCATAATAGTTGACCCTATAGGATTATTATCAAAAAGACATATATTAACTAATAAGAATCCTTCATATGAATACTTACAATATGAAATAGATAAGATATTAATTGAAAATGATCATATAGTCAAAAATGCTAAGGTAGATATTAACGATTATGATTTAACTGTTAGTTTTGATATGCGCGCAGGTGGAAGTTTTAAAATGGTTATATTAAAGAAAGAGGGTTTATAGCATGGATTATACATCGTTATTATTGAATAATCAGTGGTACTTATTTTATTTAAGTGGTATTATGATTGCAGCTGGTTATGCAAAAGATCTAAGATGGTTTGCCCCAGCCTATAGATGGATTTTAGCTAATGTTAAATCTAAGCGTGGTGTAGTAGCTTTAATCTCTGGTATTACAGGAGTCTTACCTATTACAGGTAGGGTTACAGTATCAGCTGGATTCTTAGATACCATCGCCCCTAAGAATAAGAAGAAACGGCATATATTTGGTATCATTGATTATCTTAGTACCCATCACTATTATCTTTGGAGTCCCTTAGAGAAGTCAGTCATTATTCCTATGGCGGCATTAGGTATATCCTATTGGTCGTTCTTGGGTTATATGGCACCTTTACTAATTACTGCAATCGGTGTTATTATATTCTACATCTTTTATGTGTTAGCAGAAGATGATGTAGAGATTAATACTGATAACTTCGATACAGGTGAGAAGTACTTAGAGAAGAATCCATTGACCTATGTTAATTGGGGAGCAGTTGCTTTATTAGCTGGTGTGATTATCTTAGGTAATTTTGCAAAGGGATATACAACCGAAATCAAAGAGTTCGTTGAGATGAATGCTGCATCGTTTGGATACGTGTCAGTTGCAGCTTTCCTGGGTTCATTTGCATTGGGTTCTTCATCTAGATTTGCCGCTATTACCGCCATTTGTGTTGGTATATATGGAGTACAATACTTACCATGGTTCTTTGCTATTGACTATGCAGGTTATATGTTAAGCCCAGCCCATAAGTGTTTAAGTATTAGTAAGATGTATTTTGGAACACCAATTAAGGATTATTATTTAGCTATCTTAGTATTATGTGGGGCAGTTTTAATTAGTGCTAGTATCACTACATTAATATTATGATTGGAATTATTGGTTATGGAATGGTAGGAAAGGCAGTTGAACATGGCTTTCCTAATACAACCCACGTTATAAGTGATCCAGCTTATAATAATATATCTATCGCTGATGTTTGCATTAGTAACCCTAATGCAATCTTTGTTTGTGTACCCACCCCCTCAGATGATACTAATTACGAAGTACTTAAAACAGTATTAGATGTTATTGGTGACTCTAATTATAATGGCTTAACTGTAGTTAAATCGACTATTCTCCCCCACCATCTTGAGGGATATGATGTTCTATATAACCCTGAGTTCTTAACCGAACGTACCAACTTAGAGGACTTTATTAATCCCCCTATGCTTATTATAGGCGGGGATAGAGGGGAAGAGCTCCTTGATTTATATGATAAATACTCTATAGTTAAAACAGATAAAAGGTTTCTTACGTCAGTAGCAAATGCAAGTCATATTAAATATATGATGAATACCTTCTATGCAATGAAGGTAACATATATGAATGAGATGTATGATGTTATTGGTAAAGATGATTGGGAAGAAGTAACAGGGATATTAGCCCAACACCCATGGATGGGAACCCACCACTTCCAAGTGCCAGGCCCTGATGGTAAGCGTGGCTTTGGTGGTAAGTGTTTCCCTAAGGATACTAAGGCCTTAGTAGATAAATATGATATTAAATTATTGGAAAAAGTATTGGAGTTAAATGAAGGCTTTAACCTAAAATAATTAGTATAAATACCTATATGAATAAAAACAGGTTTAAATAATGGGAACAACTAGCACAAACTATTGCATAACTCATACGTGGATCTACGCGCCAGCTTATCAAATATCGTGTTCAGTATACAGGGCTAGGCGTACTAATGTGAGTGTAACATCAGCGGCCGTGGTCGCTGGTAATACAATTACAGCCGCGAGCTGGAAACTTTTAGTCACAGATATAGAAGCTGAAAGGCAAGCTAGAGGTTTGCCTAACAATACAGCATCTCAAAAAGCTTATTTTGCTACGGGGGGTCATATGGATGATGCTGATATTGAACGCGTGAGAGATAGATTAGAAGACATTTATGGGTCAGTAAATTCAACTAGACCCGGAGGTATTAGCACAACTACGCGACAATATAATAGAACAAAAACAGATGGAGGAGTATTAACTGCTGGTACATCTGTCACTGGCATATGGTCGACAGCAACTGGTTGGACTACTGCATCTAATCCGCGTGCTCATGGAAATATAAATAATACAGATTATAATGGCGTAATCGCGTATGCTGGCGCAATAGTGGATTTAAGAAATAAATTAATACAGAAAATGAAAGATTGTGTGTGTCATGCCGACTGTGGTTCACATACCGCCTGTACGTGTTATAGTTCACACTGTAACAGTTATTACTACTAATATTAGAAGGAAATTAAATGATAAATTATAGTTTAGCATCAGTTAAAGATGTAAATGGGGTTTTAGAAGTGATCGATGTTGTACCAAACAATACGGTATTACTTGAACCTGGGGTTCAATATGAAAAGCTTAGTGCCCTGGCAGGAGAAATGATTGAAAATTTGTTAAGGGAAGGTAAAAGATGTGCTATACCTAAAGGACTTAATAGAGAAATAATGCCAGAAGATATAGGAATTAGAGAAGCACAAACGCCTGCTGAGTTTGAAGTAATTTTAGGTAGAAGTAAATTGCATGATTTGTTTACTGAATCACTATTAGTAGGTAATATTATACAATACTATAACTTTACTGAAATTAATAATTATCTTATTGATGCAGGGTATGCAATACATAATGGCAATAAAGAAGAAAAATATATCGAAATTCTAGAAACTGGAGATGATGCATTAATTACTAAATTAGAAACGTACTTGGAAGCTAAGGATATACTTAACATCCTAAGCTGGAAAATGAAGAAGATTGAAGAGTATGAAGAAGAAGTTAAAGTATTAGAAGATCCTTTAGAGGTTTCAGCAGTATCTATTAAATATTTTGAATTGCTGGATGATCAAAATGAAAATCAAATTATCGCTAGACACCAGGCACAAGATAATCCAGAATAATGTAATATATTATTTTATAAGCAATAAAAAGGTGAATGGCACTCTTTTTTATTGCTTTGAGCATTTTGTATTTGCTAACAAATACATTGATACTACTCTTACTATTTTTGATGCAACAGAAGCAGATATTGAATTCATAAAGAGTATATTCAAAGAAAGATACAATTTTGACCACAAGCTTTTAGATAAAATTGTACTACTTAAGAAAAGAACAGACTTACAAAAGACTGTATATCACAAATCCTTATTTCTTGATATGAGAACATTTAGAGAACTATACATGTTCACTAATAATACATCTAAAGAAATTCTATGTTATTCAAATAATACCCATGATAATGTTAGGTCTAATAGACAGAACATAACCTATTACGGGAGTTATAACGAATACCAAGTATATGATAAAGAATCATATCTTAAATTAAACTTCGATATATTCAAGTCTATCTTAGCATCTGCAGATGCCGCCCTCATAAGTTCACCCCAAATATCTGATATAAATACTATTGTTAATGGTATGGGTATCACCGAAGAAGTGGTGCTGAGTAAGCAAAATAACATATCACATACTAAATTATTTGAAAGCTTTAGTGCGTTGTATTATTATCATTCGGGAAGGGACAAGAATAATAGGTTAATCCCTGAATCATATTTTTATAATAAGAAGGTGGTAGTACAATATAATAATAACTATAACGATAGTATATATTATAGGAATGAAGATATAAAGAAAAATGGGTTAGGTAATTACTGGTTAAGTGAGGGCGATGTGATGTTACAAGATTTTATTATATAAGGAATATGAATGCAAAAAGAACTAGAAAAAATATCGAATGACTTGTTATTAGCCACTTCACATATTGTTGAAGCTGGCAATATTTTAAAAGATATGCCATTAAGTGAAACTAAAGGATTAGAGATAGCTCTTTATGAAATTGCTTATGATATGTTTGCATTGAATAAAGACCTTGAAGTAGGATTGAAGGTGCAGAGGGGAATTAATGATAAGTATAAAGACGGTATTGATGAAATTGCGGGGATGATATAATGTTTTTAGAAAATAATTTAACTACAATTGCACAGACGGTGGCCACCCCGAACCCTGAGAAACAAAAATATTGTTTTGAAGTAACGACTACACAGTTATGTAATATGAGGTGTACCTATTGTTTCGAAAACATAGGTGGCCACTTAGAAGATAAACGTAATCTAAACGACTACATCCCTAATATTATAGAAAAAGCTAAGTTGATGCTAACATACCCTGATTTTACAGAAAAGTATGGGGGAATACATTTCGCGTTTTGGGGTGGGGAGTCATCTATGAATATGCGGATGATAAAACAGATAGTAGATGAATTCATTAACTACCCAGAGATTACCTTCTTTACATATAGCAATGGTTTAGATGTACGTGGATTGTACAAGTACCTTGATAGCTTAAAGGCTAAGAGGCCTGATATCGTAGATAGATTTACATTACAGTTTAGTTATGATGGCAAAGCTGTACATGACCTAACACGATTTGATACAAAGGGAAACCCTACCGCTGATAAAGTTATTAAGAATCTTACTAAGTTCCATGAGAATGGATTTAGTCCAACGGTAAAGAGTACTATTAGACATCAAGACTTCAAATATATGATTGATTCTTGGAAAGATATTAATGAATTAAGTAATACTTTAAGTGAGCGATTTGATTTTAATGGTATATCATATGCCCCTACAATTGATGAAGATCACTCAACAGATGAAGTACACTTCAAGGACTTCAAGGAAGCTGTTGTGGGTATTGCTAAACTAGAGTTAGCCCGAAGTAAAGAGGATAAACCTAGGTTGTTAAGTTGGTTTGATGGTCAAAAGGGTCAATGTGCTGTAGGATCTACTATGGGTTGTTTAAGTGTAGATGGTAACTATTACTTATGTCATGCTGGCAATTATGCCGATGATGAAACTAAAGAAGCTTTTAAGATTGCTAATATTAATGATGCTGATGATGTATTTCTAGATAATATACTGAAATCATCAGAGAAGATAAACAACATTAGAAAGGACCATACCGATCCATTAGACTGTCAAACGTGTAGTGCTACTAACTGCCCTAGATGTGAAGTGATCAACTATGACAAATCTCAGAAGAAGACATTCGATGAGAAGTGGACAGAGTATAACGTTGATTATATGGGATTCTGTAGGTATTGGAAGTTCTTTGGTTTAGTTGATAGGGCTTTACAACAAAAAATATATGATGAAAAAAATAGTACAGTTAAGCCAGTATGATCTAGTTCTAACATATTCTTGGAGTAGTGCAAATCATGGAATATGTGGCCATACGTATGAAGTCATTGAATATTTCTGGTTATTAAAAGACCATTTTAATGTGGGTATTATGTTTTGTGAAGACATCGATTGGGAAACATTCGAATCTGCAATAAGAGATAAGTATGATTTTAGTGATGATGAAATCCAAATATACAAGGACAACACCCTCTTCTATAATAGACCAAGACTGGTAAAAGGGAACAACATCTTATTTACTGATGGCGGAACCCGATCTATAAAACTCAACACCTTGTTATTCGATAATATTCTTATGTTTGCGTGTGGGGATAAAGAAGTCAAAGAGATAACACAAGATAATGTTTATGTGTTACAAGACGATAGGGTATACGATCCGGTTAAGGGTAATGGTATAAACTATAAGAAGAAGCTGCTGTTCAGTAGATTTAAAGATATTACAGAGGCTGATGATAACATACTGTTGTATGGTACTAAAAACTGTAGGGACATCGATAATGATATGTACCAAGGGTTGTTAAGTAAATATGATGAAGACTTTATAGTGTTAAGTAATGAAGAGAACACCAGAAGTGATTTAGATGAGAGGTTTAAGTTCTTGGAGATGCCAGTAACCAATCTCTTCAGTAAATTCAATACATACGTGTATACGCCCGTGCCGCGGAAGTTTGATTGTAGTCCTAGATTCATCGCTGAATGTAAATACTATAATAAAGAAGTTATATATGAGATCAATTACTTAGAAGAAGATAAAGGATTGTACTATAGGAAGCAAGATATTGAGAATGATTTTGATTCTATATCTCTTAAAGAAGATGATGAGATTGTTGATATCATAAGGAATACGTGTGGATTATAATATAGCAAGTAACAAGTTAAACCTTGATTATGATAGACCTATTAACAATAGAGCTAAGCTAGATACAGGCACGCACTGTAATTATAAGTGTGACTTCTGTTATTATAAGACTCAGTTAGATGTTAAGACAGAATTCGATATCATTAAAGATCGTATTGACTACTTGATTGAATGTGGTATAACAGAATTGGACTTATCTGGGGGTGAATCATCTATTCATAAGGATTGGTTTAAGATATTAGACTACTGTACGGATAAAGGTTTATACCTATCATGTTTAAGTAATGGCTTTAAATTTGCTAAGAAAGACTTCATCCAGAAATCATATGATCATGGGCTAAGGGAGATTCTATTCTCTGTACACGGGTATGACACCGCGTCACATGACTTATTGGTTGGCAGGACACATGCCTACAAGAATATCATTAAAGCAATTAAGAATGCTCAGGACCTTGATATGGTTGTACGTGTTAACTGTACGATAACAGAGAGTAACTATAAACACTTAGATCAGTTCGTAGAGATGATGAACGAGCTTAAACCATTACAAGTTAACTTCCTTCCTTTAAATTATTGGGATGATGCACGACAGCAGAGCGCTTTAAACTATTCTGAGGTCTCTCCATATATCCATAAGGCTATCGATTCATTAAACATTGAAGAGATCAACGTTAGATACATTCCATTCTGTTTCATGAAAGGATACGAGAGGTATGTGGTTGGATACTACCAGCATATATACGACGTTAAAGACTGGAACATAGCAGTGTACGATCATACAATAGATCCTACTGAATACAAGAAAGATAAGGTTAAAGCTTTGTTTGATTCAGCTAAGGGGAATAGACTACGATCTTATTACAAAACAAAAGAGTGTTTTGATTGTAAACACTTCTATATATGTGATGGAGTAGAAAAACAGATAAAGGATATAGATGTATACCCTGAGGCTGCTACTAAGATAGAAGATTTAAATTACTATTATGCATAGATTTGAATTAATACAAACCAATGAGTATCCTGACTTTGATATGAAGGTTACTATGAAGCCATCATTCAGGTGTAATCAGAACTGTTGGTTCTGTGAAGAGTATGATAATGATGCTGGTGATTGGACTCCTGAGATGCACGATGACGCGTTAAATATACTTCATGAAGCTATTAAAGATAAGGATAATATTTTCATATATTTTTATGGGGGTGAGCCAACTCTATATAAGCGATGGGAGGAGCTACACTATGCCATAATCAAACGATACCCGGCGAAGCGACTGTTCATTCAAACACAAACTAATATGAGCGTAAACAGAGCTAGGCTCACCCGGTTTTTGAAGAAGATAAATGAGATTAAATCAGATACTCATACAATAGATATTTGTAGTAGTTATCATTTAACTAAACAACGAGTTGAAGTATTCAAGGAGAAGATGGATATCTGTAATGAGTATGATGCTTTAGGTCTATGTTTCTTTAATACAGATTATATCAATGAAGAAAGATTCTTATCGGAGTTCAATACATTGGTTGATGGTTATCCTGACAAGGTTAAGTTGAGATTCACTGAGATCGGTGGTGGAGTATCAGGCACACCAGAAGCTCAACAGTATCCAACAGTTCTAGATATTAAATCATTTGAGTTCAGATACTTTGTTAATAAGTATCCTGAGTTAGTACAATACTATGAAGATGGATTTAACTTTATGGTAGACAATGTTAAGATGAACTTCGCTGAGGTGTCAGCTAATGATATCCATAAGCAATTCAGATTCATGAAGTGTGAGTGTGGTACAAAGAATCTTGTTATAGATCATGAGTTAAACGTGTACAGATGTAATGATGACTTTAAGAATGGTAGGAAGAACGTACCAGATTCAGATCCTAAGATATGTTTAAACAAAGAATGTTATGATGGATTGGAGTTCACGAAGTGGAGATAGAGATTGATCTAATTGATGCGTGTAACTTATCATGCCCATTATGTAATAGGTCTAAACATTCTAGTAAAGATAAGTACATGCCTTTAGATGCATGGATTGATATAATTGACTTATATAACCCATCGATAATATACTTTATTGGTACACGGAGTGAACATACGTTATATCCTGAGTTCATTGAGTTGTGTAAATATATTAAATCTAAGAGCATTAACATTGTATTAAGTACTAATGGATGCACAAGAACTGCTGAATGGTGGAAAGAATTATCTGAAGTATTAGATTGTAATGATGAAGTACGATTTGCCATCGATGGTATAACACAAGAAGTATATGAGATATATAGAGTGGGGGGTTCACTTCAAAGAGTATTAGATAACCATAAAGCTTTCGGCTCAGGTATAATACAATACATAGAGTTTGATCATAATAAACATGAAGATATAACAGAATTTGTTAAGATGTTTGATGGTGTACGAATCATTAACTCTTCTCAAAGCGATACTGAGATAAGACCTAGAGACGATGTCATTAAAACATATGATATATTAAATAATATAGATAAAGATGTTATTGTTTGTGAGACAAAAGGCAAGATGGTGTTTGTTAATTATAATGGTGAGGTATCTCCATGTTGTCATTATAATGAACACTTAACCCTTAAAGGTCATGAATGGAATAAAGGGTATGAAGAGATTGAGGACGGTGATTACGACTTCTGTAAGATTATATGTGGCAAGAGGTCATCACTACTACGTAAGCATCTTAATATAGAACTATGAAGATATCCATACTTGTGTTAACTCATAACAGGCCGGAACTATTTAAGAGGTGTATTGGTGCTTTACTAAAGAATAAGCCCAAGTGGGCAGAGATACTTGTTAATAATGATAGTAATGATATTGAAGAGATTGCAGGGGCAACATATTACTACGAGAAGAACAATGATCTATCTAAGACATATCAACACTTATTCGATAAAGCCCAAGGGGAGTTTATATACTTCAGCGAAGATGATGATTACGTTATTGATAACTTCTGGGATATGGTTGAACCATTAACTGGAAATACAGTATTTCAATACTTACCTGAAAATGATATCAAGTTATACTATGAATACTTTATACACAAGCCAGACTTCAAAGAGAACTTTCAATTATCTCAATTAGTGTTTAAGAAGAAAGACTTGAAGGAATTCCCTATAGGTAATGATATACACAATGATTGGTGCTTGTATGAATCTATCACAGATGTTTCATTCATTAATAAACCAATATTCACTCAAACTACGGATGGAAAGGATAACATAAGCTTCCCAGAATATGCAAAGACAATATGATATAAAACATAAGATGCAACGACTATATGTACATTGGGATGTAAGTACCCAATGCAACTTAGCTTGCTCTTACTGTTATGCTATAAAAGACTACGGGGATGAGTGGGGTAAGATAGACTCGTGGGCAAGACAAAGACTTGTCATGATGAATATGGCTAATAGTACATTACCGATATTCTTAGGATTACTCGGGGGTGAGCCTACCATACATCCAAGATATGAAGAGTTACTTGATTTAGCCCATGCCGCCATATCTAAACATAAGGATGGCAGGTTATACATTACCACTAATGGTATTAAGAGTAATGAATGGTTTAAGAACCATAAGTATTATCCTAACACATACTTCTTATGGAGTGCTCACTTTGAATATGAAAAAAGATATGGGGAAGGATTTGAAAGACTCTTAGAAAACATTCGTATTATAAGAAAAAAGGGGTTTAAGTGTAAAGCTAATGTAATGCTTAGCCCCGATGAAAGACTTTGGCCGAAGATACACGCGTTCGTGGATGAGTTAGAGAAGATTGAGGGGGTAATTATTCATCCGCACTTCTTATATGATGAAGGTAATGTCCATAGACTACATCAGTACACCCCAGAATTCTATGAAGAGTTTAAACGATTTAAATCCTACCCTGAGTATTTTGTATTTGAGAATGATGGGGAGAGAACTACATATAATGATTATACCATATTTAATAATGAGAAGACCTCATTTACTGGGTGGGATTGTTATAATAATAACTATGAGATAAGCTATAAGGGAGAAGTCAATAGGTTTTGTTTTGAGGAGAAGGATAATCTTATAACTAACTTCAACTTCTTTAAAAACCTTGGAGAGGTAATACCAACTAAGTGCCCTCATACAACATGTAACTGTGATGGATTATTAAAAATATGCAAAGAATTAAAAAACTAGATATTAAAAAACTAGTCGCTCCGCCTGACGCTTACGTATCATATGATATAACAATGAATTGTAATATGCGATGTGAATATTGTTATGTCTTGGATAAGCTTGACAACAAAAAGAAAGGTAACTTGTTTATACAAGGCATGGTACTTAGGAAGTTCGAGAGATTCTTAAAGAAGTATAAGGATCTATCCGTTGAATTTGACGTATTAGGAGGAGAACCTTTATTATTTAAAGGCCTAAGGGCATTTGTTGAGAAGCTAATTGTGTTACAAAATAAGTATAGCAACTTTAAATTGATAACTATCACTACTAATGCTACAATTCTTAATAATGATATTCTTAATTTAGATTATAACCCTAAGATACATTTCGTAATCTCGTACCACAACAGCATTAAATCTATCGATAAATTAAAAACAAACTTAATAGCATTTGGTAAAATAACCGATTATGTTACATTAACAATACTACTATTTAAAAAAGATATAAATATATCTAATATACTACTGTTACTTAAGTTTTGTGATGAGCATAATATTAACACGACTTCGATCGATGTGAATGATGGTGGTGATGGATTTGAGTTTGTAGATAAAGAGCTTTACAAGTTAATAACATCAAAAACTAGTAATTATAAAGACATAAAGAGGTATCCGTTTAATGGTGAAATGGTTTCAATGAAAGAGATACACGACAATAACTGGTACATTGAAAAGGATGTTATATGTACTATGGCATGTTTCAATATTGATTATGAAGGCAATATACACGCAGAATGCAATTATCAATTACCCCATGCAAACATCAAAACATCAGATATAAATATTAATAAATTACACTGCGTGAATACATCATGCATGGGCGAGACTGGATTAAACCAAAAGAAAATAGAATGTAAAATGCTATGATAGAAGTTTTAAAATTAAAAAAGCTAGTAGGGCGTAAATAAAGGGATATGTAGATGAAAATTAAAACAATTAATGATATAAAGAAGGTTAAAAAAACAAATAAGTTTATTAAGGAAATGGCTGCTTTGACTGGATTTAATCCTAGGGAAATGACTACTAGTTATCATACTAATAAACCATTATACTTCTTCATGTATCAAGGGAAAAAGTATATTTACAAGAAAGCTATAGATGCACAATTTGAATCTGCAACGGCATTTACAGATAGAGAACTTTTATATAATAAGAATAAGTTCAGTGGTGAAATTAGAATAAAATCTAGTGAACCTAGCGGCCCTTCTATAGAGGGTAAGAAGTATTATTCAATGAATAACAAACATTATGTTCGCGAGAAATACTATGAGTTTATTAATAAAAATGTAATTGAAGAAACCGAACACTTTATTATTAAAAATGCATTAGTTGGATATAGAACCCTAGTTGAATCTGACTTAACACCTGAAGGGCGTACTAAGATTTTAGCTGGTTTAAACGCTGATGGTGAATGGAAATTTTATCCTAGTGTCGGTATTAACGACTATATGATTAATGACGCCGGTGATATTCAGAATATTAGTGAGACACACCTAAATTATAGTAATGATACAACTGATCTATTTGTATGTAAATTTAGTGGTTCAAAGATGTCGGTGGTATATCCATTAGATACTAGTTACAACCTAGATGTGATTAAATTTAATTACGATACGACTGATGATGTATTGGTTAAATAGTATTGATTGACCAGGAAAAATTATACAGGAGATGGGAACGTATAATGTCTAAGGGGCTATCTCCTGAGATGTTTAGTATAAAGAAAACACTATATTTTAACAATAAAGTATCAAAACTTCTATATAAAGACACAGGAGTTTTAGTTGACGTAAGATCGATTATTCCTTTAGGAACTCATGAAAACAAGTTTACATATAATTGTGTAATTTCTGGTAAAAAATATGTACTAAAGAATGAACTACGGCGTAATATAGAATCAACTCTTGCTTATCAATTTCGTTATTTTGATAAATTAAAAAAGAGATGTCCTCTTACTTTTGAAAGATTTAGAGCCCCAAAAGATGTTCTAAAGTATAATTCGAAAAAAGCAAAAGAGTTAATTAAATTTATAGGCTCCTCCGAATACTCTAGACAAGAGTACCTTCCGGAGTTATTAGAGGAAACTGATCACTTCTTTGTATTTAAAATGTATGATATTATAGAGTATTCAGAGGATGAATATAAGAATAATATGCATACCTTATTAAATGTATTTAATAATGATATTGTACCTATAGTTTTAGGGCGAGGTAATATTGCGAAGTTGGTAGGCTCAGATAAGTTTATAATGTATGACATTGATATATTAAATAAAGATCCTATAATTAATTGGCCATTAACTCACTCTGGAATGAATGATAACGATATTTATGATTATATGGATATAAATGATGATCGTTGAATGGGAAGTAACCTTAGAATGTAATTATGATTGTTTCTATTGTACTAATCTAGATAAGACTATATTACCTAGAGATGATATAGAGGCCTTTGTTAAAATGATATCTGAAACATATGACGCAGAGCTATTTGTATTTGGTGGGGAACCCTTCGTACACCCTCAGATAGAATGCATCATTGAAACCCTTAATAGATATAAAGTTGATTTTGTTATACAAACAAACCTATCGAAGAAGTCTGTCCATGTGATGAATAGAATTACAGAACCATTCAAGATTAATGTATCAGTACACCCCACTGAAGTAACTCGTAAGGTAATATTGGAGTGTTTTAAAAAGGTTCCGGATAACGTACAGATTAAAACTATAGATGTGATGTACACTGGAAGAGAGGCGATTAATTACTATATAGATATTAAAGAGTTTGGTGATACATACTTAACACCAATAGCTGATTTTGGCGATGGTGTATCAGGAAAGACCCTTGAAGAGTATAATACTATGAGACACAATAAAATTTGGAACAAAGTCATATCATTTGAAACAGTGAAAAAGCTAGGCCAATACAGATCTGATCTATGGGAGAATTATAATCCACGTGGTAAGCCTTGTTTATATGATAACAAATATTTCTTATATGGACCTAATATGCAGTTATATAACTGTTGCTATAGAGAAAACCATACAGGAATATGTAACCATGACAAGTGCTTTTTAATGTGAGATATTTAATAGCAGGTGCCTTTTCAAGGACTCTTCCTATATTTAAAGCATTAACTAAATATAAAGGAGATGCTGATATAGTAGTATATGATGGTATCAATAAGTGTAAGTGGAATGGCGGTAGGATCAATAGGGATATTAAATACTCAGAAGGCCTAATGAATTACTATTACTCTAAAGGGGTAGGGATAGCTTTAACATTTACTAATCATAATATAGATTTGACAGATGATATGGGCAACCGTCTTCTTGCGAAGTTCCATAGAGAGGGTAATGCAATAATCTTAGTTAATAGTAGCTTACGTAAATACATTCGAAAGAACTATCCTAAGTATGAATTAATCTATTCTATAACAGGTATGGGTACCCTTAATATACCATTACAGGATATAGATATTCAAGTGTACCATCACTTAGAATCCGTATATGATTGGATTGTTCCTAGGTTTGAACATGTGTTTGATAAAAGAGCTGATGAATTAGATCGTACTAAGTGGGAGGTAATGGTTAATGACACTTGTGTGTGGAAGTGTAAAAGGTTTGATGAACACTTTAAAGCTATAGCTGATGAGAATACAAAAGGTAATGCGTATTCGGAGGAGATAGAGGGGTGTTGGATTAAGGGATTTGACCCTGATATTGAGTCTAAACAAGATACTATGGATATAGACACAGCTAATATTAATAGACTTAAAGGGGAAGGTGTGCAGTCATTTAAGATAATAGGTAGAGAATTAACAGATGAGGCTTATACGGGTGAACTTGAGAGATATTTGGTGTAAATATGCCTGATAATATTAAAACAATAAATGCATTTAATGACAATTATACCCTAGTTGAATATGAATTATTTACTATGTGTGATAAAGCATGTTCATACTGTTATAATATAGATGAAGAAACACCTAAAAGATTTACTAATAATACTAAGGATATTATTGATGGGTTAGCCAGAATAATGGATATGGATAACAAGAGGATTATAATACAATTAATAGGTGGTGAGGTACTATTACATAAGGGGTTTAATGAGATCATACAATATTTTATTGATAATAAACATCCATATCATAAACTATCGGTATTTACACATTCTGATCATGACCCATCTATGTTTAAATCAAAATTATCTCCTTTAATATCACTTGGGGATAATGTTAAAATAAACATCACATTACATCAGGAACACCTAAACAAACTCCAATTTAAAAATAATCTTGTATTTGTAGAACAGGAATTTAATCATTGTGCATTATACATATTTGTATATCCTGAATACATCAATAATTTTCCATTCTTATACGAACTATTAGACTCTACTAGGATCTCAATCTTTCCTATAATATTAGATGATTCAGAAGATATTGCACTGGCCTATGAGATGACTAACTTAAATAAGTTAGAAAAGTATGAGAACAGGATGGATGTTCAATATGATATAGATGGTACTATAATGCCTTATAATAAAGGTAAATACTATATGTACAAATCTGAACAATTACGATATAAAGGTCGTAATTGTTCAGTTAGGGCATTTGAGGTGACTAAAGATGGTAATATAACAATGTGTTGTTTTACCAATGAAGCCGATACCCTTGGTAATATATTCGATAAAGATTATAAACATCTATTTAACAAGAGAAATATTATATGCCAAGAGGATAAATGTCATTTTAATCTTGTTTCAATGAAAGTAGAAAAATGAAAAAGAAATTACTTGAATACAGCTACAAACAAGGGTTAAGCCATATACCTTCAGCATTATCTATGTTGGACTATGTGTGGGAGCTATTTAATGACAAGCTAGTAACCCCTGATGACCACATAGTAATAGGTAAACCCTTTGGGGCCCAAGCATATTATTTAATATGGAAAGAATTAGGGCTCTTAGATAATATAGAATCACTATCAATGGGGCTTAAACACGATGAGATACCTTTCGTTGATTATTCAGAGGAGACTATTGGTAATGCCTTAGGGGTGGCGACTGGTATTGCTATGGCCTCTGATAAATTAGTATGGGTTAATATAACCGATGCGACCTTACAAATGGGTAATACCTTAGAAGCTATTCAGTTTATAGGTCAACATCAACTAAAGAATATTATGTTAACGATTGACTATAATAACTCTCAGGTGGTTGGTAATACCTCTGATATTATAAATGTAGATCCGGTTATAAATATGTTTAAAGCGTATAACTGGCATGTTGAATATGACTTGAATAACTTTGGCATGGCATCAAGGCCAAAGGTTTTTATATTGAATACTATTAAAGGTAATGGGGTTCAAACAATGATTGAGGATAATAAATTATGGCATTACAAGAAAATAGAAACATCAGAACAATTGCGGTCGTTGGTGGCGGAACTTCAGGATATATAACTACCCTCTTCCTCTGTAAGAAATATCCCAAGAAGAAGATAACATGGATTTATCCAGAGGCTAATGACCCTATAGGGGTAGGAGAAGCTATGGTCCCAGATGTATCAAACTTCTTAAAGGATTTAGGGATAACCACTGAGGATCTTATGCGCCATGCCAATGGCACCTTAAAGTTAGGGATTGAATTCGAAGACTTTAATAAAGAGGGGGAGTCATTTAGATTACCCTTTGGCAGTAGCAACAATGGCTGGGGGGAAGGAGAAATCGATCGGATAATGACCTTAGGCACTATACCTTCTAATATATTAGACTATGAAGATATATCTGTACACTTTAGGGCCACTGAAGTTCTAAAGTATATGGACACATTATATGGGGCCTTCGATAACCTTGAGATTAAACGGACCACTGCAACATTAGGGGAGCTAAGTCATGACTTAATTATTGATTCCACTGGATTTGGTCGGCATCTATTAGGGCCAGACCCTGAATTTGTATCAATCGCCGATAAGATACCTAATAATAAAGCGTTGGTATTCCGCCATCCTTATACAAATAAAAAAGAACAGATGGTACCCTATTCAATATTTAAAGGAATGGACCATGGATGGATATGGAATATACCGTTGGGCGATGAGATAGCTTATGGTTATGTGCATGATGGGAAGTATGATGTAAAAGAAGCCTTTACTAATTATATCCAGGATAAGTTAGGGGTAGTCCCCGATAATATAAGAGAGATTGATATGGTTACTGGTAGAAATACCACCCACCTCAAAGATAATAAACTCTATATTGGCTTGGCTTCATCCTTCATTGAACCTATTGAGTCAACAGGATTATACTTAGTGACCCACGCCCTTAACTTGTTAAAGGAATATATTGACGGAGGTATCACTGAAGGTGAATATAATACTAGTATCAATAATGAATTTGATGTAATCACCAACTTTATTCTTGCCCATTATAAGTATTCATCAAGGGATAATGACTATTGGCAGGGCTATAAAGATGCTGACGTTAAATTATATAAGGAAATTGGGTTATTCCCTGCTGTAGCTTGGGCCCATATATTAAGTGGCTTTGGTAAAGCTAAAACCCCTGAATATAAGTTAGATGTAAGGGAACATATTAAAATTATTAAAGGTAAACAATATGTAGAATGGTATGAGAGCAACTTTAAATAAATTTGTAAGACGCACAGATGTAATCCTATTACATTGCGATATGTGGGGGTTCGATTGCCCCTCAATTAATATGGGGATACAAGAACCCAACATGGTTAACATCGCTGCAGGCTTGGCTTCTCAAGGAAAGAAAGTAATCGTGTATGGTGTTGCAGGCTTTGTATTATATAAGGCCTATGAACAAATGAAATTAAATGTGAAGGGGTGGGCAGAGAATTATGGGTCAGTTGTATTCGTTAACGCGGGCAGAAATGGATGTTATTCAGCATGTGGTCGAGGCCACTTAGTTGATGATGACCAAGACTTGTGTAAGGCCTTAGATATGGATTTATATACCCCTGCCACCCGTAAAGAGTTTTTAAGAGATGTTAAGAACGGATTACAGGCTAATGGATCCAGATTTATTAGATTGGGGTTTGATGGGGAAGTATGGGATCAGTAATTGATAATATTATTAGAGGACTCTATATAGGTGGTGTAGGTCCTTGGGATGCTTGGGATGATAACAGCAGTCTTTCGAATAAAAATATATCCCTACTATATTTGACACAAGATTGTAATTGGTCTTGCTGTTATTGTGATTGTGGTACGAGGATAGGTAACAATACTATAGCAAGTGTGAATGATCTAGATCATCTACGTAATTCTGGGTTAACTTTATATGATATTATCGATAGGTTGGTGGTGTTAACAAAGGGGAATGATATTATTTTATCAGGCGGGGAGTTTGCCTTATTAGATGTTAATATGATCGATTATATATTCAAGTCGTTTAAGGATAGGGCAGTGTCAGTAGCTACTAATGGATTGTTCTTTACCAAAGGGTATCATAAGAAATACGCTGGTCAATTTGACAAGATATATTACCACTGTGTAGAAGAATTAGGGCAGACAATAAAATACCCTAATATGAAAGACATAATATATATCCTATTAATACATCATAAAAATATATCAAAACTAAAAGATATGTTTGATATGTACCCAGATATAAAATTCCAGCTGGAATGCTATGCTGATGATATACCTAATGACCCGTTAACCCTAACCAAGGCAGATCATTTAAAAATTCGAATTTATGATAAGTATCTATGATTATAGCTGTTACAGGCCACTCAGGCTTTATTGGTAAAGCCCTATGTAAAGCCATATTAGATAAGGGATGGACCCTTATTAAGATTAATAGATCATTTAAACCTACTGAATGCGATAGGATATATCATTTAGCGTGCCCCAGCACAACTAAAGCTATTAACGATGATCCTGTAGGGGTTATGGATACTATAATCGATGGCACGCGTAAAGCTATGAAGATATGCCCCACAGCGCAATTTATTAATGCTTCATCTATAGGGGCTAATGATACTATAGGGGATAATGCCCAAGTGTGTTATAATTCAGCCAAGAGGGTTATGGAGTTGTATCTTAAATATGCTGGTGTTGAGGGGATTAATTATAGACTACCTTCAGTATATGGTAAAGGGATGAGCAAAGATAGCTTGATCCAACGGTGTATTGATGGTAATGCCTACAAACCAAAGGATCCTGACCAGGTTCATTACATAAGCCATATAAGTAATGTTATAACAGCAATGATTGATTTGAAGCCTTTAGAAGTAGAGGGAATTACATTAGGAGATATATATGAACATTTTAATTCTGGGCGGCGCGGGCTTTATAGGGACACACTTAGCTAAACGGCTAAAAAGTGAAGGCCATGAAGTAACAATCATTGACTCATTAAGTACATCAGTAATACCAGATTACGGGGTTAACTTCATTAAAGGTGATGTGTCGACGATGGATTTAGATATCTATCTAATAGAGGCAGACTTAGTATATTACTTGGCAGGATCTGTTGGAGTAGAATACATTGATAAGAACCCATCAACAACTCTATTCAATAACATTGACTTAATGACTAAGTTAATCCCAGCATTCGAAAGAGCCCAAACAAAAGTTATATTCTCATCTACCTCTGAAGTATACGGTGAAGGCCCGACGTTTAAAGAAAGCGACCATTTAAGTATTGGATCTCCGGATAAATTAAGGTGGGGGTATGCCTGTGCTAAGCTAATGACAGAGTTCATGATTAAGGCTTCTACATTCCCATCAGTTATTGTAAGATTCTTTAATGTTGTAGGCCCTGGACAATCTAGTGCTTATGGCATGGTTCTACCTAGGTTCGTTGAAGCAGCTAAGGCAGGTAGAAACTTAATCATATATGGCGATGGCAAACAAGTAAGATCATTCTGTCATATAACAGATGCTATTGATGCTCTCATACTATTACAAGATGCTGAAGGTACCTATAATGTAGGTAATGGCACCCCAACCTCGATGAATGAATTAGCTAAGGCAGTATTAGGGGCGCTTTCAACAACATCTAATATGGTATATCGTCCTTATGAGCGAGACTTCTCTAAAGAGCACGGTGATATATACTATAGGGTTCCTGATATTGCTAAGCTTAAGACGTTAGGATATGAACCTAAATTTGAATTGAATGATATTATTGAGGATATGTTATGAAAGTAATGATGAGGCCTATGGCCCAGCCGGAACGATTCACCAATTAGCTAATAAAGGACATGATGTTACCGTTGTGTCGATGTGTAAAGGTGACAGGCCTGGGGCTGAAGAAGTATCAACAGGTAGAATGGCAGCATTCGAAAAGAGTTGTATGACCTTAGGGGCTAAGCCTATTATGTTCTTAGGCCACGATTGTAAGTTAGAATACCATGAAACCCTTAAACAAATTGAAGAGGTTATTAATGATTTAGAACCAAGTGCAGTTTATACCCATAATATATCAGATATCCACAAGGACCATCGCCTTGTTGCTGAATTAGTAATGGTAGCTACAAGACCTAAGCCTGGCTCTTCGGTTAAAGAATTATATATGTGTGAGTTACCATCCGCTACAGATTGGGCCTTTGGTCAGTTAGGAGCTCCTTTCGAGCCTAATGTATATAAAGATGTTAGTATGGAGATCTATAAGAAACAACAAGTAATGGGGTTTTATGCAACAGAAACCTATGCATATCCGGATGCTAGATCAGTTGAATCAATGGAGAGTTTAGCAATGTACCGTGGCAAACAAGTTGGAATGCACCGCGCCGAGGCATTTAAGCAGGTATATCGACTCGACTAGATCCATAAAATTTAGTGAAGCCATAAGGTTTAAGTAACCCCGCATATAATCCATCAAGCTCTACATTATATGGAAAGCAAAAACTTGTGGGTACATAGTCTAAATTAGTTTTAAACCAATCTAGCATTAGATTAGTATCTTCTTTAATATGTTTAACTTTATCAATTAACTTAGGAATTTTAGATACATCTTTATGATAATGTGAGTGGCCCCCAATCTCTATACCCATATCAATTAATTCTTTTATTTGTTGTATGGTCATATAGTTCTCAGTGTTACCATCTCTATACTTCTTATGGGCATTAGGTGCTGATATAAACTCACTACTTTGTTCTTGTATACATATAACATTAGATGATATAAAGTAGATCTTATCGTTAGGTAGATCTTTACCATATAGGTATTGGCTATATAAACCATCATCAAACGTACACAGGCCTGATGGTATATGGGTATATTCATTCATTTCATGTATCATTAATACTGTCATAGTTAGTACCTAGTGGCTTGGTGAACATGGTTCCATTATATCATGCTTTATGCGGGTTGTAAACCGGCTAAACACAATTTATATATAATTATTAAAGATTTAAAGCTATAAATAACTACATGAGCATAATAAGACAATTAGCAAAATTCGACAGATATACTAAAGCCGAAACAGATATTAAGATAGTAGCTTTAAGTCCTCCAACGGACCTAACAGGCTATTATACTAAAGCCGAAACAGATGTAAAAATAGTAGCTTTAAGTCCTCCAACGGATCTTAGCCCATACTATAATAAGGTACAAGTAGATTCAATTATAAATACCTTGAAAGGTACTGCATCCGCAGACTTCGATACTCTTGGTGAGCTTGAAGTTGGTATGGATGCTAATGAATTATCGGTGGTGAGTAACGCAGCAGCTATTGTAGCAGCTCAGAACCAAATTGTGACTAACCATCCATAGGAGAATATTTAAATGAGTACATTAACAGATGCAGTAAATGCATTAGTAACAAACACAACAACCCTACAGACTACCGTAACAGGTAGAATTACAGATATGGATGGCAAGATTGCCTCAGCAGATACTGCTAAGGTAGCAGCTGAAGCAGCTAAGGCTGGAGCAGAAGTTGCAAAGAGTTTAGCTGATACAGCTAAAACAGATGCTGAAACTGCAAAGACATTAGCTGAGAACGCTAAGGTTGCTGCAGAAGCTGCTAAGACAACAGCTGCTACTGCTAAGACAGATGCTTTACTAGCTAAGGCTGCTACAGATACTGCTAAAGGTAATGCAGTAGCTGCACAGTCTGCTGCTGAGAGTGCTGAAGAGTGGGCTTCTAAAACTAGTGGTGCTGTTGCAGGTGGTGAAATGTCTGCTAAGTATCATGCACAAACTGCTAGTACTGATGCAGCAACAGCGACTGCTAAAGCCGCTGCTGCACTAGCTTCTGCTAATGCTGCTGGCCCTAATGCTACTACAGCTGCTAATGCTGTGTTATCTGATAGATACACTAAAGCAGAGACTGATGCTAAGATTGTAGCATTGAGTCCTCCTACTGATATCTCAGGTAAATTGAGTTTATCTGGCGGAACTATGACAGGCACATTGAGCATTGATCAACCGTCTGATTATGATAAAACCACACTGACTTCTCTGACAAATGCACCAATTATGGTACCAGAAACGAATGTAGGCTCAACTGACACATTCCTGCCAATCATACATCAAAAAGCATTATATGCATCTGGATATAGAACTCACCTAAATATAGGACTAAGAAAAGATGCCTCTGGATGGGGAACAGGTACTGAATTTAATTCTTCTACTGGTATGTATGTGGCATTGGGTGGTAATGATTCTAACCCGACTAAGGCGTTTAACTTAACCTATAATGGGAATATCTTTCACAGTGATGGGCATAAGTTCTGGAATTCCGATAATATGTCACCTTCTAAAGTGGTCTTTGCTGGTATGGACGCATCTCATTCTCAAGCAGGTAGTACTTGGGTTAATCCTGATTTAGGTAGTCACTATATAGCACCTAATGCTGACTATGTTACCCAGAGTGGTATTTACTTGACTATAGTTAAGGAAGGTTATTATCAAGTTTCAGGGCATGTCCTGATGCATGATAACGGTGGTTCATCTATGAGATGTCAAACACTCGTAGATGATGTTGTCAAACAATATACTTACTTAAAAGCATCTAATGGTGGTTGGAATACCGCCTACCCTACGCATTCACAGCACTATACTGTGGGACAAAAGATATCCTTTGCATTCTTCACTAGTGGTGGTAATCCATATCCGTACCATAGCCACACTTACCACTCTAGAATTTATCTAACATACATAGGAACTTAATAACATGAGAGTATTAATTACAGGACCAGATGGTGAACCTTTTGATAAAGAAGGTGTTGCTAAATTAAATTTAGGTGACTCTGAAACCCCAGAACTATTAATAATAGAAGAGGCTCGTCTTGTTCTAGAATGGGAAGATGCACAGTATCAGAGACAACGAAAATACCCTTCACTAGAAGAGCAAGCAGACATGGCTTACTGGGATAGAAAGAATGGCACAACTACTCTTGATGATGCGTTAGACGCAGTCAAAGCTGAATACCCCAAGCCTGCAGAATAGAGCTAAGGACTGATGGATGTATACCTATAGTGTATAAATAAGTTCATGAAGGCTCTAACATTATTATTTACTTTAATCTTTCTAACTAGTTGTTCTTCCCTAGATACTAGAAACATAATTAAAACAGGAGTTACTACCGCAGTAACATCTGTCATCGCAGGGCCTGTACCTGCAATAGCTAATCTAGTTGCTTCTGTAGCAGTAGATGAAGTCCTACCTGAGCCTGGACCTAAGATAGAAGATATCAAATCAAACAAACAATTAGTAGCCTATATGTGGAGTGAGTTTAAAGAATTCATCCTATATGGCGCTATCGCCTTCTTTGCCTTCACCACTGTTATTACCCCATGGGCAGTACAGCGCAGGGCCAGAAGAAAACGTAGATACGAACAATACAAATACGAAGCTAAATTAGCTAGGGAAAAAGACAATGGAAATTTATGATTTACTAGTACAGTTCTGGCAATTCACCGTGGTGGCTATACTCATTTTAGTGGGATATATAGTTTCCTTAGTTCACTCCTACAGCCATACTCCAATTGGCTTTAAAGCTAATGAGATGCCTGTAATGAGGCCTATTGCTATTCCTACAAAGGATAAAGGCTTTTGGGGTGGAGTATGGACATGGCTTATGGTTACCCGTAAGTGGGAAATTATTAAGGATTATAAGTTTGTTATTAACGGAGAAGCTTATGTTATCCCTAAAGGATTTATATTCGATGGGGCTTCAGTCCCTAAATTCTTTAGAAGTTGGTTAAGCCCTATGGGGGTATTGCTAATTGGTGGATTAGTCCACGACTATGGATATAAGTATCAAACCCTATTGAGGAAGGGTAAGAAGACTTGCGCAGGTCTTAAGAGACAAAAAGAGATGGATATTATCTTTAGAGACATTAATATTGATGTTAATGGCTTTAAGGTTATAAACTATCTAGCCTATTATGCATTAAGGTTAGGTGGATTCTTCGCTTGGAAAGGCCACAGAAAGCGCGGGGATGATTGGAAATCTTCAGCTAAATAATTAATTATGAGGGATTAAATGAGTAAAAAGAAAAATATCATCAGTGCTAAGGCCCTGATGAATAAACAGCATTTAGAATTGGTAGGATTTGACCCACTAACTGATGCCCAAGATGCATTTTTTAAAAATTATGAAGGGGGTAAATCCCAAGTATTAGCCGGAAGCGCTGGTACAGGTAAGACCTTTATGTCCCTTTATAAAGCCTTCGAGGAGATACTTAACACCAAGTTAAATTATCGAAGAATAGTTATTGTAAGATCTGCGGTGGCCACTAGAGATATAGGACATCTCCCTGGTACCCTTGAGGAGAAACAAGCTATTTACGAGATACCATATATTGGTATTTGTAATGAATTATTTAATAGAGGCGATGCGTATGGCCTAATGAAGAAGAATGGTATTATAGACTTTATGCTTACTTCGTACGTTCGAGGTATTACCCTTGATGAGACTATTGTTATCGTTGATGAGTTTCAAAACTTAACGGCCCATGAAGCTGATTCTATTATAACAAGATTAGGAAAAGGTTCAAAGATTATTTACTGTGGAGATACTTGCCAAACGGACTTCACACGAAACGGTGAAAAAGATATTAAGTCATTTATTGACATTGTATCAGCCATGCCTAAATGGTTTAACATTAATAAGTTTACCACTGACGATATCGTTAGATCAGGTATTGTTAAAGATTATATTAAGACGAAAGAAAGGATACTTTAAAATAAACACTAGGAGCTAAAAATGAACAAAGAGAAGTGTATGCTGTGTGGCATAGCAATAATGGTTAATGTAGTGTTACTACTAAGTGTCATTATACTTCTCGTCAATGTTCAGTAGATTAACCCACTGTTTAGCAGAGAAGAAATGTTTTACTTCTTGGACCTGGGTTAAGTGCCAGTGTTTAGCATATATACTTGTATGGATGATTGGCACACCTTTACTGCTAATTGGAATTGCATTAATACTAACGGAGGTTAATAAATGAAAGATGTTATAAAGGGTTTAGGTTTAGCAGGATTATTATGGGTACTTTTATCAGGGTTAGGTAAGTATGCATATGCTTTAGATGATTTTGATTTAATGAAGTATGGTCCTAAGGATACTATTGAAATCGGCCGTACCGAAGTTATTGTTAAATTAGTTTCATATACAAATCAAGATAGATTAAATTCAGCCTTTAATGATATGCAAAAGGAACCTATCCCTGAAGGCTCTGGGGTTCGTGGATTTGCGGTTGTTTCTGATAGCCAAGACGTTTGTTATATCCATATAATTCCTGCAGAGATATGGGATGATAGAGAAGCTATGGCGATTTTAGGCCATGAGTTATATCATTGCTTTTTATCAGACCATAATGCACCCCCATCGGTTGATGAAACCCCTAATCAAGAAGCTGCAGTAAGCCAAGAGGTCTTAGATCATATTGAAGACCTATATGCTGAAGATAGAAGATTAGAACTTGAATGGCTTAAAGATGATTATGAAGATATGGGCATTGTGATAGACGAATGACCCCTGAGCAATTCTCCTCCCAGATAACCGAATGGGCCATGCCCTTCGTCTCAATGATGGGTATTGTTATAATAGGCTTATTAATAAAAGATATAGCGGTTGATATTGCTAATGGCTTACTGTTTAAATACGCAGGCCCTTTTAAAGAGGGTGATCATATTATATTAGATGGGCATTCTGCAGTAATTGTTAAGATCGGCTTAATAACTACGGTAATTGGATGTGATGATCCTGAGCGTGGATATATATGGAGATATATACCTAATGACCGGATAGGTACCTTGAAGCTAGGAAAAGTTATATCAAGCAAGAAAAAGATATAAATATAAATAGGTTATAATGTATTCAAGGACGTTTCATGGAACAAAGGGTCAACTCACTCGAAACCGAGTTAGAGATATTAAAAAGAGATATGAGGAGTTGTCAAGCCTCTCTGCATAAGGACATGGAGTTCTTGAAAGGTACAAAGGCAGAACTACCACAATGGATTAAGAACGCTGCTGGAGCAATAGTTTTAGCTATCTTTGCTCAAACAGTATCAACAGTTTGGTGGGCCTCAGAACTTAGTGCTAAACAAAACAATATGCAAGCGCAAGTGGAAAAGAATACTGCCTTTATTGATGCTTGGCCTTCAATGCACAACGAAGTAATGGTTGGCTTAGCTGAAATTAAATCAGAGAGTCGCCATATGAAAGAAATGCTACAAACTCTTCAAAAAGAAAATTCTGCGATTAAAGCTAAACAGTATGGCCACAACTCAACCAACTCAACATTCACCGAACAATAGGAACTTAAAAATGAAAATATTATCACAAATTAGAGAAGCATCTGGCGATAAAGCAGCCTATCAGAAGTTCGTCCAAACAATGCTTAAAAAGTTTGGGGTTAAGTCTCCAGCAGAGTTAGAAGGGGATAAAAAGAAAGAATTCTATGATGCCCTTGATGCTGGTTGGGAAGGAGACAATGAAGAGCCTGAAGCTGGTGATAAGAAAGAATCAGCGGTAACTGAAAATTGTGGCCAAGACCATTCTAAAATGACTGGTAAATGCCCTGAATGTGGTAAGCAATTGAATGAAGAAACTCTTGAAGAGAATATGAAAGGTATTGCTAAGGCCTTAACTAGTTTAGCAGGTAAGCCTGAATATAAAAAGGTGGCAAAGAATCTTAAATCATTAGCGATGAGAGCCGCTGAAGGTGATAAGAGATCAGCTAAACAAGTTGCAACTCAATTAGATAAACTAATTATGAAAGTTGGTAAGAAAGAAGCTAAAAAATTAATGGGCCTTGCGGACCTCGCTACTACATATGAATCAGTAGAAGAAGCAGTTTCAGCTGAATTAAGCGAAGCAGCTAATGCTAAATCAGTTATATCTGATTTGAAAAAGAAACTATCTTTATTAAACGGTGATGTTAAAAGCGGTAATATAAATGATATTATTGGTAGATTAGAAAACATCGAAATCTTTATTGGAAAATCAGTTAAAGACTTAAAGAAGAATTTAAAAGAAGCTGTTAGTACTGATTGTAGGACTAAAGGTTATAAAGAAGCTGTTAAGCGTTCATTACTAAGAAAAGAAAAGAGAGTGGCTAAAGCAACACAACAAACTATTGAAGATGCTAACAAGAAAACTCTTGAAGCTGCTAATAAAAAGTTAACAGGGGAAGATATGACTGCTGGTGGTTCAGATGCGACAGGTGAGATTGCAGGTAAAGATATGCCATTAAAGAAAAAGAAAACACTTAAGAGGTTTAAAGATGCTTAGATTTAAAGATATAAGAGAGGCTTCTCCAGAGACTAAGTCGAAGATGAAGCGTGAACTCGATAAGGGTTATGCGGCCCAACTTAAACTGAAATTGAAGAATGCTACTGACTCTCTTAAGGAATTAGCATTTGATCTAGATAATAAAGTACAAACAGTAGATCCTAAAATTTCTAAAGAGCTTAAAGCAAAGCATAAAGAACTTAAGAAATTTATTAAGACCTTTAACACCGCGCTGAAAGCTCAAACTAAGTAGTTCCCTATGCCAGCGGCGGCAAGAACCACTGATCCAGTATCTACTGGTCATGGCTGTGATGGAACAACTACAGCTGATACCCATGCAAGTAGTGTCTATATTGAAGGCTTATTAGCCCATAGAGAAGAAGATTTAACTAGTTCACATACCCTACCATCAGGTGATAGTTGTGTGGCCCATACTGTAGCATTAGATGCAGGATCCCCAAACGTATTTGTAGAAGGTAAAGCCCTTGGTAGGGTTGGTGATACCTATGGCTCCCATGCTATTACCGGTGGGGCCTCTAATGTATTTGTTAATGACCCATTCCCAGGAATAGAAACTGCCTACCCTAAAGCTACTAAGATGCTTATGGACGATTGGGATATCTTAGAGATGATTGCTACATTGATATTAGGGTCAAAAGTCTATGCAGATCCTATCGACCATCTCTCTGAAGAAGATTTTAAGAGTATCTTTGTTGAACGTGATAAATCTAAATACCTATCTACTGCGGAATATGAAAAAGCTATTGATGAGGTTGCTAAGGGCCTGAGTCAAACTGCTGAAGACTTACATACCTTTAGAGGCCAAATGGGCTATTCTGCACAAGGTAAAGAACTTAGCCATGATGCATTTATGGATTTATACGGGGATGATTTAAGGGAATACGCTAAGTTAAAACACGAAGCAGATGCCCTAAGAACTAGTGTAATTCAAAAGTTGGTTGATGAAAAAACAGGGGAGACATATGATAAGTATGTTTGGGCTGATAAACCTGGGTCAGCTGTAAGGATTAGAAAAATAGAACGTATTATGCAAGATATAGAGGCCATATTAATTGAGAATATATCACACCACGAGATGGCAGGGGTGTTATGGAAAGAATCATCTGTAGTAACTGATCGCCCTGTTATTATAGAACGTATTCATGATTTATATGCAGACGATGTTTTTGACTCAATATCGGGTGAGGAATACTTGATAAATAGATCCAAACCCCTAGAACCACCTAAACCTGCCGGTACTTATTCCGCTACTGTTGTTGATATCGATAAAATAGATAGAACAAGCGCACAGCCTTTAGGGGCTAGGGTTAAACAATACTGGATTTTACCAGCGGGTACTAGGGTTATTCATACTGTTGGCCTTGCTGATAACTTAGAAATATTAGTATCAGGGCGAGATCTTTTAAATACTAAACTATTATATAGTGGATCAATTCTACAAGATATTAAGATAAATTTAGATAGTAATAACTTAACCCATATTGATGATGAATTATTTGACCAATTAGAATTAGAATTTAAAGAGCGTAATCCAGGTAAACCTATTCCTAAATGGTGGGTTAGCCTTAAGGCAAATATCCCTGAGATTAAAGCAGCCCTTGAAGCTGAAGGTGGTTCTAGATTTAGGAACTGGAAACTAAATATGTTTCTAGTGATCCTTACAGGAGCTACCCATGCTATTATAGATAATGATGATGCCTATTGGGATATATGGCAAGCTGATGGTTTCCGTGATTATCAAGATAAGCTTACAGCTTATTATGGATCAAGTACCTATGAAATAACTAAGGCGGCAGACTTCCATGAAAGATTAAATCAAATAGCTATAGCATCCACCCTACAAGTAGTAGATATAGCATTTACTGGGGTTGGTGCTACTGTAGGAGCAGGTAGATGTGGTTAATGGAGAATATAAGTGAATTTGAGGATGCTTTAGATGAATTATTATTACCACCGGATGATTGGAACTAATGGCTAATCATCATCAAAATCTAAAAACAACTACCCTAACTAATAGGTTAATTGCCCCTGCTAAAAAGTTTAGCTGTGCCTCTTCAAAAAACCAGATTAAATATTCTGGTACAGCCTTTGGTAATAATACTAAAATAGGTATTATTATGATGTATGATGGGTTACTCTATAGAAATCCTACATTTGCTGTACCCTATGAACAATTTGAAACTAGTATGTTATGGCTTTTAGGCCGCATAGTTGATGCTGAAAATGTTAATTGGGACCCTAAGCTTGCTTCACGTAACCCTAAAAGTACGGCTTATGGGCTATTTCAGATTATAAACAATGATTGGTTTCCAACTGCACTAATTAGGTGGCGTAGGTTAAGTATTAATTGGGATAAAAATACTCCTAATAGGACCTATAAAGTACCATCACAGCTACGTATTGGTGGTAAGATGATGACTACTAAGAAATTACCTAAAACTTTAAAATATAAATCGCAGGTATTTACTACTAAAAATTATATTCCTAAATACCCTGAGTTTAATCAGAAATCATCTATTACTTCTACATCAGCTTGGGATAGAATTCTTACCGCAATAATAGTACGTAATCGTACTAAAGAAGAAATCATTGATTATTATTCTTGGGATATTATATCCGCTTTAGTAGTGGCTTATATAGCTGAATCAGATGGAACTGATAAGTGGTTATTAAAATTACATACAGATACTACTGATGCTGCTAAAATTATATATTATAGAGGCCACCATTTAGAGAGAACTTATAGTAATAATGATAATGATCTTTTAGCTGGAATTACAGTTACCCCTGGTGTTTATTCGAATGCTAGTAACCACTTGGTATGCCATACAACTAAGGCTACTAATATTAGCCCTAAAATAGGTGGAGGGGTATTAGGACCTATAGAACCTAAGGTACCGTGTCATGGTGATTTTGATATAAAGGATGTAAATAATGTAGTTGACCACATATTTAGTACTTTGGATGTTAAATCTGGTATTGAGTATTTAGACTTCTATAAAGATAGAGGGGTAATTGTTGAAGAAGTAACTGATCATATACCACCATCTACATCTCTTATAATGCCTGGGGTGAAAGAGGTATCAGGGATGACTCGTACCTATAGGATATGGAATTATGCTTATGAAGGTAAATACGTAGCTAAAACTACGTATATTGTTACTTCAGATACAGCTGGCTTAGATGAAATAAAAAAAGAATTACTAGCCTATATGAGAAAGGAAATTGCTGCTAGTTCCTATCCTAAAGAACTTGCTCATTCAGTAAGAATCGCATTCCATGGAAAGCATCCAGCCTATATCTTTGGGGTTATTAAAAAGCTACGTGAACCAGTAAGTGCCTTAAACTTCTTAATAAAGACAGAGGATTTAAAACATATAACAAGAGGCCATGGTGGCAATAGACAGGTTACTATAGGCCCTCATACTTTATTAGTATTCAATGATCGTGAATCTAATTATCCAGGGGTCACGACCTTGTCTGCCTATTATTATCCATCACCTACATTTGAGGCTAATTTCCGTAAAGCTGGAGGATCATTTAAAACATTTACTGATAAAACTGTTAGGATTTTAAATGATTATCATGATGTTCAACAGAGTTCAGTTAGCTGGGCTAATGCACCACAACTACAGGCTGAATACGAGCCAGGGGCTAAATATTTAAAAGACCACATTAAAGATGGTACTACTAAAAACGAGGGGGTAATATTAGGTTACCACGATTCTGCAAATGATCGTACGGTTTTAACTCTAGTTACTCCAGATATTACCCAAACATTCTTACATGAAATTGGCGCCCATCGCCATTATAAAATTGGGTGGGGTGCAGGCGATGATGTATTATTTAGTTCTACTGATGTTATTAATGGGAGAATAGAGCTTAAGCTATTTACGGATCATGCCTATAAAGATGCAAGGCTAACATATGATATATTAAATGAGCAAATATTAGATGATTATGCTAAAGGTTTAGATGGATCACCTGCAGCTGATCGCCTATATGATGAATATAGAAAAGCTGCAAATGTAGTAAATAATATAATAGCATTAAAAGAAAATCCTATTGTTAAAAATATATTACCTTTGATAGATCCAATTTATACCCCTGCTAAAGCCGAAGATGAATTCATGGCTAGAATGTATGGCACTATGGCAATGAATAGATGTATTACCTTCCAAAATGATGTATATCCCCTCATAAAAGATATGGGCATTACTGTAGTAACTGATAAAATAGCATATGAAATTGATCGTATTATGCGAGAAGATATGAAGTTAGATATGCGTACGTACGGATCTTCATACATACGATATGACCCATTCTCAATAGAATATGAATTCAAAGGGGAAGGTGTTGAATTACCTAAAGAGTATCATCCGTATTTAAATAGAAGTGGTGAAGAAGTACCATATACATCTATAGATGATGGATCTAGGATATACTATGCCTTAGCATATCTGACAGAATTTAGTTCTGATCCTGAGGAATTTAATATAGTTAAAGGCTTATTAGGTAATCTATTATTAACTGCATCAGTATTAGGAACTGAAAGGGATTCAACTTTAGTTAAAGTTGCTTCTACCTTATATGAAGTATTATACCAAGCTTTCCAAGCAATAACAATAGGTGATGTTATGGCAGAATTAGAAGATATTAAAGAGCAAGTTGGTGGTATTTGGACTACTCCCCCTGATTGGTTAATAGGTAGATACTTTAAAGCTAATATTATAACTGGTCATGTATGGGCAGGGTTTGATACTAAGGGCACGTTTAAAATATATAGAAAAAGATTCTGATATAAATAACCTTATACAACAGGAATAATAATGGCAAAAGTAACTAATAGACCAGAACTAATCGATCACTGCTTAAGGGCTTTAGGAGCTCCAGTGATTGAAATTAACGTAGATCAGGATCAAGTAGAAGATCGTATTGATGATGCCTTACAGTATTATCAAGAGTACCATGATGATGCTATTCTTCGTATGTACTATAAGCATAAACTAACGGCTGACGATATTACTAATAGCTATGTGACTATACCAAATAGTATTACAAGTGTGACCAAATTATTAGACTTTGGATCAGGTTCAGTTGAGAAGTTCTTTGATGTAGAATACAATATGAGGCTTCAAGATATGTATGCCTTTAACACTATGGGTAGATCTAATATCCAAGATTATGCTGCAAGAACCCAACACTTAGCATTACTAGATAATATCATTAATAGCACAGAGCTACTTAGATTCAATCGTCATATGAATAGACTTCATATTGATGAAGGCTTTGGTGATTTACAGGTTGATGATTATATTGTTATAGAGGGATATGAAATAGTAGATCCTGCTACATATACCGATGTATATAATGATATGTTCTTAAAGAGATATTGTACAGCCCTAATCAAAAGACAATGGGGACAGAACATGAGTAAGTTCGAAGGTATGCAATTACCTGGAGGAGTTACTATGAACGGATTAGAAATCTTAAATCAAGCCAATGATGAAATTATGAAGCTTGAAGAAGATATGCAATTGGCTTGGCAAATGCCTGATGACTTTTTAATGGGGTAATGAATGACAACAACAAGCAGTATATTATTTGAGGGATTAGATGCTATTAATTATGGTGATGGGCATGCCCACGCATCAGCAGCTGCTCCTGGAAGTAGAATAGATATAACTCCGGCAGACATTAGGTATAAAAATGCTCCTGCAGGAGTAAAAATAACTGCAGGTTCGGTTATAGGTCTTTCTGGTGGTAGTAAGGCCATGATAGATTCCATTAATTGTCTTAGTCGTGATCAGAAAGCTTCCATTTATGGTAGTATTAAATCTATGGTCAGACCAATGTATGCAGGTTCTGATGAAGCTTATTTCAACTATCTGAAGGGATACGTTGGTTCATTCTTATATTCACCATTCGATTGGTATGATGTAGGGGATGATGTAGGGTTCTTTGATTTTTTCAGCTTGAACGCGGGAAATGCTTTATATCAATTTATAGATCAGGCAGTATCAGACGAGACTTTTTGGGAGGCTACTCAAGATTGGTGGCAACAACATAAGGGTACATTAGGGGCCTTATACAATTCAGCAGACATTAGAGATGAATTGAGAGATACATATACTGTGGTAGAATTAGCTGATGAAAATGGGGGCCCTCCAATTTATATTGTAGCTGGATTTGATAGCGCTGGGAATTTTGTAGTAGATATTGATTCTAAAAAAAGTGGGACGGTATGTAATCAAAGTACTGGTAATTTGGATCTATCTGGATTAGGCATTCCTACATTAACTATGGGTGGATCAGGATCATCATACTTCATTAATATAACCGTTGGTGACTGGGCGCCGTTTGGGTGGTCACATGATGGCTTCGGGAACATGCTTAGTTCAGCAGGATATTCACTGTCATTTAATGAATTGGAGATTGGGGATATTAGTGATCCTGACTATGAGATGTGGACTGAGGTAAGTCTAACATGGCCTACTGTTGTTATGAGCTATGATGATACCCAAGATATAACATTTAGTGGTGGATCATTCTACTATACGACACAATCAGTAGGACCATCAGATACTTTTTCTACAGTAGATAAATGGTATCCATCAGTATCAATATCTGTAGGTTAATAGGATAAACGACTAATATGGCAACTTCAGTATACTTTTCAGGCAGCGTAAAATCAGAACAAGATCTCTATGAAGATTTAATCATAGAGGCTACACAGATTTATGGCCAGGATATAATTTATATCCCACGTCAACAAATTACCCGTGATGAAATACTAAATGAATCCTATTCTAAATTCTTAGAGTCTTATGTAGTGGAAATGTATATTGAGAATGTTGATGGGTTTGAAGGGGAAGGTGATTTACTATCTAAGTTTGGTTTAGAAATAAGAGACCAAGCCACATTTATTGTATCTAAACGTCGATGGGATAAACAAATTGGTGCTTGGTTATCTGATGAATTAACTAATATTAGACCATTAGAAGGTGATTTGTTATATCTACCTATGTCAAAATCTGTATTCGAGATTAAATTCGTAGAGCACGAACAGCCATTCTACCAATTACAGAACGTACCTGTTTATAAATTACAAGCTGAATTATTCGAATATAATGGTGAAGTATTTGATACTGGTGTTGAAGCAATCGATGAGATTGAAAGACATTATGCTACATCTTATACATACCTAATGATAACTGGAGCTGGTTATTATACTATTGGTGAAACTGTTACCCAGTGGACAGGCGTTAATGACGATGATGGTATTCCGATTAATATAGAAGCTGAAGTAGCCCAATGGGATGATACTGGTTTAGATACAGGTAATTTAACAGTAGTAAGTTATACTACATCTGATGGTAAATTTATGGAGTTTAGAATAGATCCAAGTAACCCTATCATAGGAACAGAATCAGGGGCCTCTTATAATTATGGTTCTATACATGATACTGCAAGTAGTTTTAATCATGATAGCACCTATGCTAGTAATGATATCTTTGAATATGAAGCTGATAGTATTATTGACTTCTCTGAAAATAACCCATTTGGTATGCCATAATGTTTGAAAATCACTTTTACAATTCAAGTACAAGACGGATGGTATCTGTCTTCGGTAGTTTATTTAATAACTTAGCGGTGGTTAAGACTGATGCTTTAGGTAAGGTATTACAAAAGTTAAAGGTACCATTAGCCTATGGCCCTCGTCAGAAGTTCTTAGCTAGATCTAAAGAGAACTTAGATGATAGTAAAATAGGTATTAAATTACCACGTATCTCTTTCGAAATCACTGATATGTCTTACGATGGGGCTGCTAGAATTAACAAGAATAAGAAGTTTATTAAAGTTGATCCTAATGATAAGACAAAAATAACTACGTTAGGAGCCCCAAGTGTTTATAAAGTAGGTTTTGAATTGAACATTATGACTAATGCCCAAGACGATGCCCTACAAATACTTGAACAAATTATTCCGATATTTCAACCTGATTATACTGTAACAATTAAAGATATTCCAGATATGGACCTAACATCGGATGTTCCAATTGTATTAACAGGGGTTACCCTTAACGATGAATATGAAGGTGATTTTTTAAGTAGAAGAACTATAGTGTATACATTAACATTTGAAACAAGAATCAAATACTATCAAGGTATTGATAATAGAGGTAGTATTATTACTGATACTGAAGTATACTATAGAGATTCGGATTCACGTGAAACCTTTGAACTTCAGAAAGTTGACGGTGATACAACACCATATACAGAGACAATAGATTTTTTTAACGAACCCTAAAATATAATATGAGTGATGATTTAGATGATGATTATAATAAAATTAGACAATCCCTATATGATTTAACTGATCAAGGTGATGAAGCTATTGAGCTAATGATGGAATTAGCTAGAGAGTCTGAACACCCTAGGGCCTTTGAGGTCTTAGGCCAACTAATCAAACAAAATGCTGATATATCTGAGAAGATACTTAAGATGCATAAGACCAGAAAAGAAGTTGAGAAAGCTAGTGGTAATACCCCTGCCTTAGAAGGGGGAACTATTAATAATAACTTATTTGTTGGATCTACTACTGACCTACAAAGACTACTACAAAATGAAAAAGTGATTGATAATGGCAACGAAAAAACCTGAGTCTTATTTAGGTAATGCTTCAGTAAAAAGAGATGGTATTACCCAAGATTGGACTAAAGAAGATATATTAGAATATCAGAAGTGTATGGGGGACTCTATACACTTTGCTGAAACCTATTGTAAGGTAATATCATTAGATGATGGCTTAGTACCCTTCAAGCTATATCC
>JYMV01029836.1_pt1 | contig 40915 bp, 32 predicted proteins | sample 338911 | NCBI WGS metagenome assembly JYMV01 (sample SAMN03354496, study PRJNA234377) | hydrothermal vent metagenome | biome: Deep sea; feature: Hydrothermal plumes at the Eastern Lau Spreading Center, Western Pacific Ocean; material: Seawater | place: Tonga | collected 2009 | depth 2000 m m | reverse complement strand
AAACTCCAGTGGCACCACGTTGATGATCCAGGGTCTGTTCAATCTTTGAGGCAAAACCGTGTTTCTTTAAAAATTTAACCACCGGAATCAAACCCGCTTGTGCGGTCAGGTCTTGTCCGCCTTGGATGATTTGAATGTTTTTTACAGATCTTCTGGACGATCTTGTGCTATGATAACTCTTCATGGAAATGGTGACTGGTCAAAAAGTTGATTTTGAGGTTAACTACTTGACTATGTTACCATTTTCATATTTGTTTGTCACCTGATTCAGGATTTAAAAATTAATCTCAGATAAAGGAAAAAGAAGATGGCAACAACGGACCAAATGCAAAAACAACGAGAGGCATCCCTGCACGCAACTTCAGGTGGACCCCCTGCACGTACCGTCAACCCGTTTTTTGGGGTTGGTCCTATTACAAACATGACCACCGACGAGGTGGACCGGCGTTTGACACGCTTTGAGTTTGAAGCGTGGTTGGAAAACAATTATCAAAAACTCGATGACCGTGGACAAAAAATCGGCCCCGTGACCACCGGCGAACTTGACCGTTGTATGCACCGGGGCTATCCGGCGGACAAAGTTGTGCTGGACATGATGCGCGAAATTCATCGCTATTTTGAGTTTCCCAGACAAAACAAAATGGCGATTGGTCTGGGAGGCGGGCATAGTGGATTTACAGTTGCGGTCCTGCATTTGATGAACACCGGTAGCGACTTCAACGTGTTTGTTGATACTCCAAGGCCGGAATCGGAAGCAGCCAAACAAGGTGGAGCGTTCAGGCAATCCTGGGGTGTTCAGTTGATTGAACTTCAAAAATACGTAAAAAATGGGGACGAAAGCCGTATTCATTTCAGCGGTGCTGAAGGCAACATCCCGTCTGCGGATGAATTGCAAAACCTCGGAATAAAGCTCTTTGTAGGAGTTGGTCATGAAACCACTGGAGCAACCACATACTCGGAACAGGATGTCCGGAATCTTTTAAACTGGATTGATAGTGATCCCGCAAATCATCATGCGGTGATTGACGCGACTTCCACATTGGGTGCGATGCCGTGGGCGGAGGATTTGGTTCAGCAAGTGGTCAGCAAATGTTGTCTGTTCATGCCTTTCCAAAAAGCCATAGGCGGAACGGCCGGATATTTTATTGTGTCATTCACTCCGCAAGCCTTGGAATTGGTCGAAACAAACGTCAACAATCCATCATGGGCCATTCCGCGTCAACTCAAACTTGCTCTTCCTGAAGATGGAAAGTATCCTGTTTCCGGCAAAAAAAGTTTAGCTGCCGGACCGTTTTACGACCCTGCGCAAGACAAAATGATTGGTGGAATCATCAACACTTTCAGTACCATCGCTTTCGCGGAAACAACGTTTGGCCTGCTGCGTTCAGAAAAACAGGTTGGGTCAGTGCGTGAGCTTAACAAACGTTCGGTTGCAAATCGCGCTGCGGTTGAACAATGGGTCTCAAAACATACGCTTTTTGAAATGGGTGTTCAAGATACAACCCGTCGGGGAGCAGCGGTGACTCTGTTAAAAGTCAATGATACTGATGTCAGCGACTCCGATCAACATGTGAAAATCATCGCCAAAACCAAACAGCTTTTGGGCTTTGAAGGATTGACCCATCCGAACGGAGACTATGAACGTGGTTTGGATGTGGCGCGGTACGTCAATACGTTTCCGGGAACGCCCGGAGATTTCCGTTTGTGGATCGGAGGATCACGTCCGGTTTCGGACATCACCGCTGTCTTTGAAAATCTTGAATATGCGTACCACCGGGCAAAAATTGTGGTTCTGGAAGAAGAACTCGCAAAGGCGGGAGTGTCGTTTGAAGCTTCAGCCGACGCCGGTTCCAAAGTGAGAAAGGACGATCCGAATCGAGCCTACAAAGTACTCATTGCCGATTTGGTCGGTTTGAAATTTGACTCAAACGGAAATCCTGATTTCAGTGAAGTGAAGGAATACATTGAAGAAAAAGGCAGTGTATTTCATAAAGGTCCTGTTGCAGATCACGCCGATTTGGAAACCGGAAAAATTCATTTTTTCTACCAGCCTGATTTGAGCCGTGCCGAAGAAATTTTGCCCCAAACCGATCAAGGTCAATATGACGCATTGATTGCAGCGGCAACGTTTTTTCCAAAAGAATCAGTGTTTAATTCCGGAGGAGTCCGTATCGGAGCAGGAACCGGAAACATGAGCAGCACCTCATGGGGCGGCGGCAATGGAGCCGGCGGGGTTGCGCCGTTGATGAACACACCAAGTTTTAACAGCAGAGCCACAGCGCACATGATGTTCAAAGCCTTGTTGAAAACATCACCGGATTTAGATGTAGCCACCCTGCATCAACGAGTGATTGCTAAAAATTTTGATACGGGAAAGCAACTCAAAGATTTTCCCACAGTAAAAATAGAAGGCAAGCGCATCGGCATTATCGGCATTGGAAACATCGGCCGCGAAGTAGCAAAAATCGCTCAAGCCTTCAGTATGGAAGTTGTTGTTCACGCACGACCCCGGCATCAAAAATGGATTGAGTCCGAAGGTTTTATTTACGCTCCTTCCATTGAGGACGCGGCCAAAGGAGCGGATTTTATCAGTTTCCATACCGGATTGGGTGCCCCGAATCCGGAAAGTGGAAAATTTGAGAATGAAGGCATGATTGACGAAAGCGTGCTGGATGGCTTGAACGAGGGAGCCGTTCTTATCAACTACGACCGGGGAGAACTGGTGGATGCGCAGGCGTTAGATAAAGCCCTGGCCAATGGCAAAGTTCGCTATGCGGCGATTGACGCGGATATTTTTAAAAATCCGACAACCGGAGAAATCACCGGTCCAATGGCGCCTTACCTTGATTTAGAAAAAAAGTATTCCGGAAAACTGGAACTCTTACCTCATGCGGCTGCCGACACCGAACACGTTTCCCGTGTTGAAGGAGCTAAACAGGCGGTGGATCAAATCCTCTCTGTGATTCAATTCAAAACCACGATCAACCTCAAAGGCGATTTGCCTGAAGGCTACACCGATGATGGAGCGACCACAGTTTCCGGAGTCGGTAAAGTCACACCGAAACGATTGAGCGAGTCTGTTACCGATGATGAGTTCCTCGAAAATATGCGCCAGACTGCTGAAGTGATCACCGCGATTTGGGGGGCGTTGGCTTCAACTCCGAATCCGGAACGACGTGCGGAACTGATTGAGCGTTATGGTTCGAAATTGATTTTGGCCTCCAACACCTATGCGTCACTGATCGAAGGTGCAGGTCTCAAAGGACCGTATTCGGAATAGAAATCAGGAGTTCAAAATCGCACGCCATCATCAACTTGAAGAAAACAGTTTCTCACTCTTGCGCCAGATTTTCGCCGCAGCGTATCCGTATGGGAACTCGGAATCCGTAGTTGATTTTTCGTCTCCGAAAACTCAAATTCAAGCCGTCAATTCCGGTCGTTTGAGTTTTGTTTTTCTCGCAAAACAAGGTGGAAACCAAGTCTTCCTCAAAATTGTCAAACCCGGATTTGTCCGGGACAATATTGCGTTTTCCGTACTTTGTACGGAAGAGTGTCGTCTGCACAGTTCCATTCCCACATTTCAAACTTTTCGCGGAGAAAATGGAAAATTGCACCAAATCGTTCCGGAATACCTTGAAGGAGTTTCCGGAGATTTGAGGATGTTTTCCGGACAAACCATGACCTTGACCGAAGCGGCGCGTGACGGCATTAACGAAATTCCGGAGGCCCTGAATGAAATTCCGGGAGGTCGTCAAGGACAACTTGCCTTGATGGAAAAGCTTGGCGGTTATATCGTTAAAGTAAGCCGCATTTCCAGTGTCGTGACAGAGAATTTACCGAAGGACATTGAAACTACGGATCCTACCGGATTCGCTTCCGGGCGCCAAATTGCCAGTGACAACTTCGGCATCAGCGAGAACTTGACACATTTGCACAATCCGGAAGATCGGAAGAAAATGCGGGATCACATTCTAAGCCTGCTGCCGAATTTAGGAGAATCTCCGGAAGCCGAATCATTTCGGGAAGGATTGCAGCGCGGCGATTTGGAAGTAATTCTGGACCGTTTCAATCAGTTGGAGAAAAACATCCATGAAAGTTTAGTCAGCGATCCCGCGCCAAATGTGCCTATTCATAATGAAGTCAAGCCCACGAATGTAGGTGCGATTTTTGATGGGGCGTCGAATCGCTGGGAAATAACCCAAAGTTTTGATTTTGACAACATGGGATTTGGGACAACGGAAAATGGAGATCAAACTCCACTCGAAAAAGATTTAGGGCGCACCTTGTCTTTTTTCGCGTTTGATCCTGTTTCAGGAGAATTTTATCCCGACAATGCCAAAGCTACGATTAAAGGCTATTTGGAACGTCTTGCTGAAAAAATGAGCGAGGCCGAAATCCATCGTCTCCAGGATTACATTCAACTTGGAATCGTTACCAGTTACCTCTGGCGATCCAGTTATCTTGCTGAGGAATTGCTGGGACACCCAACCGAAATTCAACTCGCCCGTCCTGACCCTGGAGTGCATGTCAGGCAAATCCGGTCGCTCGACGACTGGCTCAAAACCAATCCATTTGCAGAGATTGTGGAAGATTTGCAGAACACGCCGCAAATGAAACGACACCGGGACATTGAACGGAAAGCCGAACTGTTCCGGAACAGTGCGTACTACTGCTCCAAACGTGCGGAAGGTACGTTACCTGAGTATGACTCCGAGCTTGATGCCGCACATGACCAAATCAATTGTACTTGAAAACAACGAACAAAATGAATTCCAAATACCTGCAATTCTGATTGTACAAATCTTCAAGAAAAAATTACAAATTTGACTGTTTACCGAAACCGCTGACGAACATCCTCCAGCTCTTCTCCTGCTCCGGGAATCCGTGAAGTAGTCCATTGCCTGAATAATGTGGTACCACCTTCGATTATTTTTTCCAGTCGGTTTTGACCAATTTCGGTTTTTATTTCAATTATCTCGCACTCATCAAGTTTACTGCATAAATAATCGTCACTGGTCATTATTTCGTCAACCAGACCCTTTTCTTTTGCTTCTGAGGCCAACCAGTATTCACCAGTTGCAATTGCCTCAATGTCAACATCCGGACGTCCCTCTTTAATCAGTTTTTTAAATGCTTCGTGAATGGCCGTTAAGTCATCCTGTAATTTTTGTTTACCTTCTTCAGTAACTTCTGAAAAAGGAGTGACTGTGCGTTTGTATTTTCCAGCAGTAAACAGATGATAGTCCACTTCATTTTTTTGCAAAACACGGTGGAAATTGGGAATGCCGGCAACGACACCAATGGAACCGATGATAGCAAATGGAGCAGCAATGATTTTGTCTGCGACTGCGGCCATCATATATCCTCCGCTGGCAGCAACTGTGTCCACGCAGACTACACAGCGTAACCCAGCTTGTTTCAGACGCTCAAGTTGTGAACTCGCTAATCCGTATTGGGGAACTGCGCCTCCTGGACTGGTCAGTCGAACAACTATTTCGTCCGCAGGTTGTGCAATCTGAAGTAGAAAAGAAATTTGATCACGCAACTGTTCCACTTCAGAGGCCATTATGCTGCCGATAAATGTGAGTACATAAACACAGTTTGAATGCTGTTTAAGAACTTCCTCCGTTTTTAATCCGTTTTTTAATTTTTCTCGAATCGTGGTTACTGTTTCCACATTCTTTTTTTTGTCTTCAAGCTTTTCATTTTTTTCTTCTTTTTTCCTGGCTTTTTTCAACAACTTAATCGCTTCTTTAGGTAAGAAGCTGGCAGCATGCATTTCTTTTTCAAGATGCTCAAAATCATTTTCAAAGCGATTATTCCAATGTTTGAATGTGAGATGCGGTTCCTTTTTGCGGCGTTTACGTTTAAATAATATGAGTCTTAATACGAGGGCTATACCAGCAAAGAAAAAAATAGCCACACCCGCACTGTAAAATGACCAGTATTGTTCCATAAATTCGTTCATGTAGTTTTTTATTTGAAATGTTAAACGTCCCCTGCTTGGAGGGAAGCTGGAATTATGTTAGAATAAATGCACTTTAATTGAAACATATTTTATAGCTTTTAAGCATGCCTAATTCAGATTCCAACTTTTTAAGAACCATCATTCTGTTGAGTGTATGTTTTGCATTTTCAGGAACAACGAGCAGTCTGACTGTTTCAGCTTCTTCGATCGTTGGTTATGAAATTGCCGGCAATAAAGCATTGGCGACGTTACCTATTGCATTTCATCTAATAGGCACCATGCTGGCCGGAATTCCAGCTTCACTTTTGATGAAACGTGTGGGCAGGAGATACGGTTTTATGATTGGCACCGGAATTGGTGCAATTGGTGCCGCAGCCGCCACATTTTCAATTATTTACAGCAATTTCGTTTTATTTTGTATAAGCATATTTTGTCTGGGAATTTTGAGCGGTTTCACACAACTTTATCGCTTTACTGCGGCTGATGTGGCCAGTCAAGAGTTTCGTACAAAAGCTGTTTCTTTAGTCATGTTCGGAGGAATTCTTGCCGGCTTTATCGGACCGGCAGTTGCGTCAAAGGCAAAAGATCTGATTGCGGATGCTCCGTTTGCAGGAAGCTATCTGTTTGTAATTTTGTTTCATGTTTTGATTGTTGCAATTTTATTCATGATTCGACTACCTCTGCCAAGTCTTGAAGAACAAACAGGTGAAAGCCGGCCCTATAAGGAAATTTTCAGCCAACCTAAATTTATTGTGGCTGTACTGACATCGATGATAGGATACGGGGTCATGGCGATGATCATGACTGCGACTCCACTTGCCATGACTACAGGCAGCGGTTATCAGTTCAGTGATGCTGCGTTCGTCATTCAGTGGCATGTGGTAGGAATGTTTGCGCCATCTTTTTTTACAGGTTCATTAATTCATCGATTTGGTGCGATTCCGATAATTATTACCGGAATATTGCTTAATCTTTTGTGCATCGGAATTAACTTTGCGGGTACTGATGTTTTCAATTACTGGTCTGCATTGATCTTGTTGGGAATGGGCTGGAATTTTATGTTTATAGCAGGCACAACGATGGTTACAGAAACCTATCGGCCTGCAGAAAAAGCCATTGTACAGGGAGTAAATGATTTCTTTGTTTTTGGTGCTGCCGCGGTGTCATCAATACTTTCCGGTGTAGTGCAAACCACACTGGGTTGGGAGGCAGTAAATTTGAGCACTATCCCATTATTGGGGCTGGTAATAATAGCTATTCTTTGGTATATCTACGGATTATCGAATTCAAATGTTCTATCGACGGTGGAATTGGAAAGCCCTTCTGAATTTCAAAAATAGAAACCAAAAGTGACAATAAATCCGCTTGGAGAGTCCAGTATGTCAACCCACTTGTCCGAGCGCTTTTGAATATTTTCATCCAGGGCCTCTCTAGTTCCCGAGCGAGTGCTCCATGTTTCCCAATACTCTACTACTTTGACTGACTCTTTTTTCTGTACATTGAAGCGTAGAACATCTATTGCTAAGAAGCCGATATCATTGAAACGCAACAAACCTGCTCCCAAACTGGTCAATGTTGTCTCAATATGCATATCATACAGTGCATGTCCACTAAGACGATTATAGGTTCTATTCCATAAATTAATGATACGGTGCTCTCTTGCAGCAATCAGATAAAAGTTGTTTCCATATAACCATTTAATAAACTGTGTATCTCCTCTGAATCTGGATGTACCGAAGTTTTCCCGTCGCTCCTTTTCCCAAATTCCGAGATGTTCGGAATCGCTGATTTCCATACCAAAAACGAGCGGATCCCAATACATGCCAAGACTTATTGCAGGTGCAAGAATAACGATTGGATTTAAACCATAGCTGATTCCAAACAGATAGGCTTGTGCTGATTCAGTACGTTTGGCCGGTTGCAGTACTTCTGAGGCAGAATCCGGATCAAGATAAGGATCTTCGTCAATTTGAGTAAGATCCTGAGCATGAGTGACTGTTGAAAACTGTAAACAGAAAAGCAAAGAAATCCACAGGAAATGAAACGGTAATAACTTGAGGTGAAAAATGTGGAGAAGGTACACTCGCTGAATAAGAGTTCCAGATGAATACAGAGGAAACTTCAGAGACTTTAAGTTTTGCTTTGCCGCGCTCCTGGTCGTGCCCAGTATTCCTTTATGCCATATCAATGGCCATTCCAGGAATGGCACAGATGTTTGTCTGAGATAGGTAGAATGGGAACTTTCCCGAGAAAGGAGAGGTAGCTGAGAAAAAATACTCCAATAAATCCAAGAGTGATCAGGAGTTCATGTAATCCCATGTCAACGTGATAATGTCCAAATTCCTGCAGAGAAGGAACCACCATCAAGTAAATGACAAACCACTGTACAATTACCACCCAAATTCCCATTATTCGAATGTAATTTGGCATACGGCAAAATGTTCTAGGCAGTAGAGCAAGAAATGGTATTCCGAAAACACCTATTATCAAAAGCAAAAACATTGTGGCCCAAGGTTGTTCCATTGAACGGATTACGAGATAAGGTGTTTCCTCTGGCAAATCTGCGTACCAGATGACAAGATACTGTGTATAACCCATATAGGCCCAAAGCAAGGCAAACGCAAAAACCAACTTTGCTAAATCATGCAGACGGTTAATGGTGATGTATTCTTCGACTCCGAACTTTTTTCTCACGGTAACACTGACAACAAGCATAAAGCCCAGGAATGCGTGCATGTTGCCAATAATGAAAAAGACTCCAAATAACGTACTAAACCATTCCTGATCAAGTGTCATTACAAAGTCCCAAGCCAAAAACGAGCCTCCGAATGTGTAGAGCAGTGCCAGCACAGGAGCAATTCTACGTGATAATTGTTCAAGCCTAATTACCTCATCTTCGTGCTCACCGTAACTATTCAACATTTTGTCGGCAAAAGCTCCTCCCCAGTCTGAACCCAATAATTTGCGTGCCAGAGCAATGTCAGGTTTTATCGAGGTTTTCACAAACCACCAGGAAACTCCGTAAATCAGGACAAGCCAGATTATATTTCTGCTGACGAAGAACGGCAAGTTCAGCCATCCGGCTTTCACTGCAATTCCATGATGTAAAAATGGATTATGTGTCCATTCATAAAGCACATTGCTGCCGAAAAAAACAATAACAAACATCAGGAATGAAAAAGGAAGAAATCCTGCACACGCTTCAGCAAGACGCTTGAACGGACGACCCCATTTAGCATCCGTCAGTTGCCATAAAACACTGAAAAAAATACCGGCATGCGCAATGCCTGCCCAAAAAACTGTGTTTATCAAAAAAGCCTGCCATGTGCGCAGCACACTATTTTCTCCTCCAGTCAGCAAGCCTGCGATGAACATGCCTATACCTAAAATAACGAAAACCCAAAGCATGCGTTTTATATTTTCGGGAATTACAAAAAGAGATTTTTCTGCTATATCTTTCATTGACTGGATCCTTTACCGAACGTATCGCTCATCATATAGTTGACCATGTCCCAGCGGTCCCTTACCGAAGTTTGTGCTCCGTATGAGGGCATAAATCCGCGTGGTTCCTGGAAGAAACTACCGTATTTAATTTTGTTGTAAAGATGTGGAGCTGCAGTTGGCATTTGAAAAAATGCTGTGATCGGCGGTGCAGGAACGCCCTTTTCCACTACCACAGTTTGTGACAGACCATCCTCGCCATGACAAGCTGCACAGTAAGTATTAAAAAGTGTTTCGCCCCGTTTTAACGAGGCTGCGGATGACTGTGTGGGATTTTTTGGATTAAATTCCCTTGGATTTCCCTTAGCCCCTGCACCGTCTCCTGAAACAGCAGGAATGAAGGGATCAAAAATCCTAACAACTTTGCCCAGGACAATTCTCACTGGAACAGATTTTTCCGGAAAATTTTGATAACTTCCTTCTTCCTGAGGTTTAAGGCTTTTCCCATCATACATTTCACGAAAGAACGGATAATCTTTTCCGTCGAACCAGGGACTCGCATCATTTTCGATCCCAAAACCTTGTTGGGGATCAAAATATGGATACTGCTCCATTGCTCCAACAGTAGTGGCTGACAGCAATAAAATCGCGAGAATGCTTCCGTACAGACACTTCTTAGAGGTAGTTTCATCCTTTTTCAACATGCACCTCCTCTGCACCGTTCTTTTTCATAATTGCTTCAAACTCATCAAGTTTTGCTGCATCACAACGCACGACCACACCAAAACGGTCCCGCTGAAAACGCGGATATTTCTTGGCTGCATTCGGGATTGGAAAACGAAATGAATCAATAATGCCCAAAATTGCCAACCCTGCCAATGTGTATATTGCAGTAAAAAGAACTGTCATTTCGAAACCGATAATTGTGAATGGAGGAATTGCCAGAATTGGTTTTCCACTTACCGGTAAAACCCAATCGGAAGCAGTCCATGCCGGTAAACTGTAACCAATTAAACAACCAAGTGCTCCAAAACCCAGTGCGATCCAAGGCACGATTGTACTCGGATTACCTAAAGCATGATCTATTTCATGACGCGGACAAGGCATCAATACGGTGGGTTGAACTCCCTGTTTCCGGACTTGTTCAATTGTTTCAGTGGTTTCATCCAGATATTCAAAAATAGCCCACACTCCTGTGAATTTACTCATTGGTGTCCTTTTTTGCTGCATGTTTCATAGGTGGATTAGCACCTTCCTTTAACTCCATGATTGCCATTGGCGGTAAACTCTTGACAAAAAGAGTAAATAGTGTAAAAAAGAAACCGAAGCTGCCAACGGTGATGCCGACCTCAACAATGGTCGGCCAGTATTCACCCCAGGCTGCAGGATCATATTCGTGTTGCAGGGAACTGCCGATAATATTAAAACGTTCAAACCACATTCCTATATTTATAAATATGGTGATGATCCAAACGGCAAGAGGGTTGTTCCTGACCTTCCAGCGCCACAAAGGAATGGGGACAATTACGTTACAGAAAACCATCAACCAGAACGCAATTTGAGGAAAGTTTATTTGGTTTTCTCCCAGCAATGTCCAACTCGCCATTTCGCCAAAGGGGCGGTAGTAAAAAATTGCTCGCTCAAAAGGACTGCCGCTGTAATAACCGATGAAAAATTCTGCACCGTAAGCATAACCGACAATTATTGAAGTAAAAATAATCATCTTCGAAACACTTTGGATCACATGGTTAGTAATGTAATCCTGCAAACCAAATACAGCCCGGATAGGAATCAAAACGGTCAAGACCATCGACAGTCCTGAAAAAATTGCTCCAGCCACAAAGTAAGGTGCAAAAATAGTTGTGTGCCAACCTGGCACCGAAGACATTGCAAAGTCCCAGGAAACGATGGAGTGTACTGAAAAAACGAGTGGAGTCGCAATAGCCGCGAAAATCATGTAACCGCGCATGTAATGCACCCATTGATGGTTGGTACCGCGCCAAGCTAAAGCCATAGGGGCGTAAACCAGTGCTTTCAGTTTTTTCCCTTTACGGACTGCTTCATCACGTAAAATAGCCATGTCAGGAATCAATCCCAACAAGAAAAACATGATTGAAACAGACATATAGGTCGTAACTGCAAACACATCCCAAAGAAGTGGAGACTTGAAATTGACCCAGAGCATTCGTTCATTCGGATAAGGAATCAGCCAGAACGCAAGCCAGGGACGACCAATGTGTACCAGAGGAAAAAGTCCCGCAGTAAACACAGCAAACACGGTCATGGCTTCGGCACTTCGATAAATTGCGGTACGCCATGGAGCTCGGGTCAGATAAAATACGGCAGAAATCAAAGTGCCTGCGTGTCCAATCCCAATCCAAAAAACGAAGTTTGTAATATAAAAACCCCAGGCGATGGGATGACTAATTCCGCTGTAACCAATCCCCACATCTACCTGAATAGCAAAGCTTAGTACACCTAAGCCCAATGCCATCAAAAATCCAAGCAGCAAAAGATAGTATGATGGATGCGGCTTGTCAAGCATTGCCAGCATTTCATCATTGATCTGACCGTAGCCCAGGGTTGTCGCCTTGATTCCCGGATGCCCTTGTTGCTCGTCAATGATAACCCGACCGGCGGTTGCGTTATATTCCGCAGTTGTTCCCATTTATTCTCCGTATTCTGCTTGCGTCATCGTTTATCCGTGAGATTGTTCCGGTTCCTGTGAGCCGTGACTGTCTGATTCATATCCGACAACCACTCTTGTATTGACCTTTTTCAAGTAGGTGATGGCAGGTTTGTAATTAAGTTCAGCCAGTACTTCATACTGCCGATCTCTTTTTTCTGAATCATCCAGTAAGGCGTTTTTGGAAACTTTACTTTCAGGATCCATCAGGTTTCCAAAAGTAATTGCTTTTGTTGGACAAGTCTGCTGACAAGCTGTTACTACCTCACCATCTTCCAAATCACGGCCAAGATTTTTTGCGTCATATTTTGCTGTTTTAATTCGCTGTACACAGAATGTACATTTTTCCATCACACCAACTTCACGTGTAGTGATTGTGGTGTTCAACTGCTGATCCAGCGGAGCCGGGAATTCGTAATCAAACCAGTTGAAACGACGTACTTTATAGGCGCAGTTGTTTGAACAGTAACGGGTTCCAACACAACGGTTGTAAATCATAGCATTTAGACCTTCCGGATTGTGGTAAGTCGCATAAACCGGACAAACGGTTTCGCAGCCGGCATTGCCACACTGCTGACAAAGCATAGGAGAAAAACGAGTTTCGAAATCGTCTCCATATCCCTCTATGTAGCGTTCCAAACGAATCCAGGACATTTCACGTCCAATCGCGGTTCTAATTTTTCCTACGACCGGTATATTGTTTTCCGCGTAACAGGCAACAACACACGCAGAACAGCCGTTACAGCGATCCAAATCAATCGTCATGCCCCAACGGTATGGTTTGTAATAACCTGCCGTTTCAGCGCGATCAGGATAAAACTCTACGGGGCGTTTGTGCCCACCGTGATGTGCTCCTCCGCTATTTAACTCTTCAACCGTTGTTGCCGCAGCAATATCTCGTCCTAACTGCCTTGCGTTTCCGTCTGTGTTGACCGTGTAGGATTTTTCATTGACCATCTTCAGTTTGGCCTGAGTGCTTACGAGAGCAAAATTTCCGGCCGTATCCATTTTTTCTGAGAGCAGATTCATCACGTTGATTCCGAAACCGTCTGCTACATTTCCGGAGTTTTGGTGTCCCTGTCCCATAGGAATTGCTATGGCGTTCCTGTTTATTCCAAAATGGTAGTATGCAGTTGCATTTACAGAACCATGCGGTGTAGTTACTTCAATAATCGCTCTGTCATTAATTCCAAGTTTTTGGGCAGTATCCGGATTAATTTCCACCCATGAATCCCAGACAATCTGACTCATCGGATGAGGTACTTCCTGCAACCACGGTTTGTTTGCACCGCTGCCGTCACCAATTAGAAGTGAGGTTGTGGGGAGCAATGTCAACCCTTCATTGCCTGCCAGTCCCGGGTCGTTTACTTTGACTGAAGTCACTTTTCTGTTTAAATAAGCTCGGATATATTTTGGTTTTTCAAAAAGGCCGCCGTTTTCAAGAACACCGATCCAGAAACTTTCGAATTTTTTTGTATCACCAACTTTTCTTTGAATCTTTTTCCAATTATTCTGAAGATAATCCAGATAGCTTGAATTTCCGGAAAATGATTTATTGTTTACGTTTTGAGCGACACTCAACAAAATATCTTCACGTGCTTTTGCGTCAAATGTATTTACAGTGGACATTACTGGCTGTTGAATACTGCGTACACCTGACCTCGGAAATGCGTCCCCCCAACTTTCGTAAGCAGTAAGTGCAGGTAAAACCAAATTAGCCGAATGAGAAGTTTCACTTTTTTGTGATGCCAAACTGACCACAAAAGCTTTTTTTATGGCTTGTTTAAAGCCCAGCGAAGGTGGAAGAGCATAAACCGGATTAGAGTCATCAATGATGAGTAACTTTATTTTACCTGCTTCGAGGTCGCTGATTAGCTGAGTCAAATCCTGATGTGTTGAACTTTCTGCGGCAGTTTGGTCATAAAAACGGATTGTTTTGTTGAGGGCGCCGGACACAGCATTCAGAATATTAACTGCAACCAAAGTCTCCACGTTTTGGTCAGTTGCGGAAACATTACCTCCACCCAGTGCCAGCACAGGACCGTGCTCCATTGCATCATTGGCAAGTTCACGCAGAATTTCAGCAGAAACACCTGTCGCTTCAGCAACTTTATCAGGTGTAAAAGCTTTCAGGTATTTTGTTAAAAATCTGTAAGTTTCATTGCCCTCCTGTATAACTGAAGCAATCGCCAAAGCAACCAAGCCCTCTGTTCCAGGGTTAATCGCAATCCAGCGATCTGACTTTGCTCCTGTCAGAGAAACATGCGGCGAGATGTGGATGAACCGGTTTTTCTTACCGTTTTTGTAGGCGTGCATATCCGCGAACCGCCTTGCGTTTTCAACACTATTTCCCCAGTTTTCCAGAAAATCGGCACTGAAATTAAGGAGAATGCCAGCTTTTTCAAAAGCATATTCAGGAATATCAGCACGGCCAAAAGCAATTTTGTTTGCTGCAGTTTGGCTGTTTTGAGTCAACAAATCGAAGTTTACACGTTCACCTCCGCCCACGGCTTGCAGCCATTCATTTACAAAACTACCTTCGCTGCCTGTTGCAGGTTTTCCGAGATAGGCAATTGCACCTGAAGCCGCCTGAATTATGGCGTTAAATTGCTGCATTCCCTCTTCCCAGGGTATCTGCTTTCCATCTGCAATCGGAAAAGCGTGGCGATTTGGGCTGTATAGAGACTGCATGGAAGCCTGTCCCCTGGCGCAGAGTGTGCCTTGATTTATTGGGTGGTTGGGATTACCTTCAGCTTTTTGGGCCCGATGTTCACGGGTTGTAATCATCATACCGCAAGCCGCATCGCACTCACGGCAGGTTGTCATATACTGGTAGGCAGTCTGCGGAGTATATTCATAATCCGTAGGCGGTACCAACATAGGGATCAACTTTTCCGGTTTTTTTTCACAACCGGCAACAACAGCTGTTGCCCCTCCAACTCCCATGTACTTGAATAAATTTCTTCGGCTGAGTCTCTTAGTCATGCGGATATCCTCATCATATTTCACTCTTTGCTTTTTAATAGTGGCAGGTGTAGCAGTCAAGCATGTTTGGGTTATGATACCCTTTTTCATTGACAAGTCCAATGGCTACCTCACGTTTCGCATCCATTTCTTTTGCGTGATACCAACCGTCCAGTGTATTGTCGGTACGTTTGCGTTCTTTTGCACCTTTTACTTGTAAATGACACTCCATACACCATCCCATGGCACCGAAATTTTCGTCCACCTGCTTGATCACATCCATCTGACGCACATCACCATGACAGGACAGGCAACGTTCATCGCCTCCTGTCCGGAACTGTGCAAGTTTACATTCCAAACTTCGAGGTGCGTTTTCAGGATCGCATCCCGCGCCGGCATCATCCACAAATCGATTGCTGTCTGCATTGATGTGTTCTTTGTGCGGGAAACGTACAAAATCCGGAATGTCATGTATTTTGACCCAGGGGATTGGCTCGCCTTTAGCCCAGTAATCTCGCATTTTGTTGACTTCGACACTTTCAGGTTGAACAAGTTTCTGTTCTTGAGGGCCATGGCAACCGATACAGGTGCTGACTGGAGGAACTCCGGAAGTGAATGAGCGGCGAGCGTAAAGGTGGCAGTATTGACAGGCAATTCCATTCTGAACTGTGTGGAGCTTGTGACTGAAGGCGATAGGTTGTTCCTCTGCGTATGCCTGCTTTGAACTCAAGGACAAGAAAAGTGCAGAGACAATCAGACCAACCAGGAAAATTTGCCTTTTAAACATAAAGTTGTTACTCAAAATGTGCTCACTGGAATTTGAATGCGGTTTTCATTATTTTATGCTGTGCAACATAAAATCATGAAGAATGGAAAAGTGCAAACTTTTTTATAAATATTTTCCATTACTGGAACTTATTTCTCTGAAATACACTATGCCACGCAGAAAACTGAAATCACTTGACTGATCAACTGGATTGGCCTATGCTTTCCGGAATTGTCAAATCTGTTTAGTTTAATCCTTTTTTGCCTTAAATAATTATCAGTTTGTCTGGCGCTCCCACCGTGACTCGAACACGGAGCTAGGGTTTAGGAAACCCCTATTTTATCCAGTTAAACTATGGGAGCATTGTGAGTTTTGATGGGGTTAGTAAAATGTCAGGTAAACTCCATTGATGAATTAGGTCGGGATGCTATTAGGCACTATTTTTCATGGAAAAATCAAGACAACTTTATTTATCTTTGACTCCAAGTATAAACCTGACATTTGCTGAAAACAGTTTGGAGGACAAATAACCGAATTGCAATTTATACAAAATAATAAAGCAATAAATAATTGAATTAATGTTAGAAAAACATAAAACCATAGCAAAAGACATCATCGAGCTTGCACAAAAATATGGTGCAGAACAAGTATCAGTGTCGCTTGCAAACTCAACTTCATTTCAAGTGGATGTACGAGAGAAGAAAATTGAATCACTCCAGGAATCCGGTTCTTCAGGAATTCACCTCACCGTCTCCAAAAACAAACGACGATCTACTGTTTCCTCTAATGATTTGAGAATAGAGACACTGGCACCCTTACTCCTCTCTACTTTGCAAGCGTTGCCTTTCATGGGAGAGGACGAATTTTACAGCCTTCCTGATCCAAAATTACAAGGTCGTGCGCCGGGAAATCTGGAATTTCTTGATCCTGATTTTGACAAACTATGCTCAGAAGAAAAAATTAAAATTGCACTGGATCTGGAGCAGTTGAGTTTAAAATCTGACAAGAGGTTGAGAACCGACCAATCATTTTATTCCGACAACATATCTTACATGGTTCATGCAGATTCAAATGGCTTTTTAGAAGGTGAGACAAAGACACTTTTTAGTCTCGGAGTTTCGATGATTGCTGATGATACTGAATCAACTACCAACGTGACAAGTAACTCAACTAATGTTGGCAGGAAACAAACTGATGGCTGGTATAGTGCAACCCGCTTTCACAAGAATTTGACTCCATCACAGGAAATTGTTGACCAGGCCTGCAGGAGAACCTTGCGCAAATTAGGTGCAATAAAACCTGCCAGTCAGGAAGTACCTGTTGTCTTCAGCTCAGAAATGGCTCAAAGTTTTCTGGGCAAAATCGCGTCTGCGCTAATGGGTGAAAATCTTTTTCGCAAGCAATCATTCCTTTTGAACAAGCTCAATGAGTCTATTGCGGATTCGAAAATCAATTTAATTGATGATCCTTTGCTTCCAGGAAAACTCGGAAGTCGTCACTTTGACAGTGAAGGTGTTGAGGCAAAACCGTTGGTTTTGATTGAAAATGGTGTTCTGAAAAATTATATGCTCTCCACCTATTCTGCAAACAAACTGGGAATGATTTCCAATGGTCACTCCGGTGGGATTTCAAATCTTATCCTGAAACTTGGGGATTATCCAGAAGAGGAATTGATTGCAAGTGTTAAAAACGGTTTGTATTTAACCTTTATGTCGGGGCAAGGAGCAAATATAGTAACAGGAGATTTTTCACGTGGAGCGCAGGGTATATGGATTCGTGATGGTAAATTGACGGAGCCCGTAAGTGAATTTACTATAGCAGGTACTTTTTCTGAAATGTTGATGAATTTAAGAATGATAGGCAGTGAGGTTGATGAACGAAGTTCTATTCTCACACCGGCTTTTAAAATTGATAAAATGGCAGTGAGTGGAAACTGAATGGATCAGGAGGAATGGACTAGATCGCGGACAGTTGAGACAGAATGCTCAAGCAAGGTAGTTCTAAATTGTTCTCCAGAAACACCTTGTTGGCGTAACTCTTTGGCTGTCAATTTCAGTTCTTCCAGATATTCCAGCACAGCAAATTCTGAGACATCCTGATTTAGCAATTTTTCGGTACCTTCATACATTGCAACAATCATGGTCTGATGCTGGTCTTCTCCCAGGACAGAACGCAAAAGAGTGGTTCCTTGTTCAAAATGCTGGCGAAAAATGCGAATATTCTCAAATGAGAGTCTTTGATTGCTTGATGCCGAAGAAAGTTGTTCGTTTCCGGACTCTGTTTTTCTCAGCTGAATTGCGGAATTTGTTTGATGTACATTCATCGTTTCGGTTTGATTGGAAGTGATTTTGCTTTTTTTGTTTGCTCAATCCGGATGCAAACTTCATGAAAATTTTACATAATTGTTAAAGGTTAATTGCATAATCCACGTAAAATCCTCATTATTCGTTTCAGTGCACTAGGTGATTTGGTGCTTACTACGCCAATTTATCGGGAATTGAAGCGCGTTTATCCGGATGTAAAAATAACATTGCTAACTTCTTCCGGACTTGGGTCGGTACTTGAAAATAACCCTCATATTGATTATGTCATTCACCACAGCAGAAACGAATCACGCACACAACTTAAGGACTTGATTCAAAAACTGCGCAGGGAAAGATTTGACCTGATTTACGATGCTCACCGCTCGCTGAGAAGTATTTGGATTGTCTGGAATCTTTCCGGAATCGGACTATTTAAAATTCCGGAAGTGTGGTCCATCAACAAACGAAGTTGGCGGAGGAGTTTACTGATTCGTTTCAAACTGAACTTACTTAATAATACTCCTCCGCAGCGGGTGCATTTGCTTCAACCTTTTCAGGATCACACGGAAATGAAACTGCAAAATCACACCGAACTGTTTCCGAATAAAAATGCTGTTTTAATGGTCCAGAAATTTCTTGATAAAAAAGGTCTTCTTCCGAAGCGTTTTATTGCAGTGGGAGCATCGGCATCATATCCATTAAAATGCTGGCCGGTGCCTTATTTTCATGAATTGGTTTCAAGTTTACTTGAAAAAGACTGGCCGGTTGTGCTGGTCGGAGGTGAGAATGAAAATGAAACTGTACAACTAGAGAAAGAATTTTACGGAAAAGTGCACTGTGCGGCAGGACAGTTTTCACCACTGGAATCAGCAGAATTGCTCAAACATGCAAGCCTTGTTGTAACAAACGACACATCTGTCAGTCATTTGGCGGAAGCAATGCGTACACCGGCATTGGTTTTATTCGGGCCGACGGTTAGAGAGTTTGGCTATGCACCTTTTTTGCAAGAAAGTAGAATGCTGGAAACAAATCAAGTTCTTAGCTGTCGTCCGTGTTCCCGTGACGGCCGCGGAAGATGCCGCAATCCAGACTATTTGCGCTGTTTGACCACAATTACTCCGGAAATGGTTTTGCAGTTCATTCCGAAGCCTGTAAATAAATTACTGAATTAAACCTGAGTTAAAGTTGAAGTTTTGAGCTTTCCGGATTAGCTTTCCTATACGGCAGTTTCCGGAACACTATTGCGTTGTGCAAATTTTGTATTAACTTCTTTCAGATCCAGACGGCCTGCATCTGCCATGTCGCGCATGGACTCAGTAAACAATTTGCGGGCATCACGGATTTCTCCTGAATCCGGAGTTTTCGTTTTCAGTGAAGAGACCAGGGCAGAGCGGCTTTTTTCAGGAAAGCACATGATAGCTGCTTCCTTAATTTTTGAGGTAGAACCTGAAATTGCGGTGATCACTTTGTCTGGCTGTAATTTCCTTACAACTTCCAATAAAACATCTTTTGGTACATCCGGAAGTGATTCAAAAATAAAACAATTACTCTCAATGTTTTCACTCAGTTTAATATCTGAGGTTCTCAAACCATTGATCAATTCTTCTCTTGTTGTGTTGTCTAGATCACTAAGCACATCTGCCATGAATTTTATGCCATCAACACCAACTGTTCCTTCATCTGGAACGTGTCTTGCTTTTTCAGCGAGGTTGTAACCAATTTTCTCAACCAGTTCAAGCGGAAGTTCGTGAATCTTTCCCATTTCCAAAGCTACTTTGGTACGTTCATCTTTTTTAAGATCACGTAATATTTCAGCAGCTTCCTCACTTTCCATACGTACAATCACAAAGGCTTTTATTTTTGCAGGCTCATCTTTGATCAAAAAACCGATTTGTGATGTTGTCAGTTGATCCATGAATCCAAAAGGATTTGTTTTGTTTTCTTCCGGATCAGTTAACTGTTTGGTAAGCAAGAATTTCTGTACGTCTTTTAAAACCGCATTTGCGTCTTCAGGAGAAGGATTGGTTTCTTCCGCCAATTTTTCGAGATCCAAATATGTTTTATTTGGAATCGTTCCGGCAAAAAGTTTTCTGGATGCACTCATTCCCAACGTAGCAATAAGCTGGGTCAGCATTTCCATCGATTGTTTGTCACGCGACATCTCATGGACCAACTCCTCTTTCCAATCGTTCCGTCCTATGAGTTGTTTAATTATTTCTTGAATGAGACGTTCGTTGTCGTCCCTGATAAGAGTATCATTGAACCTATTATCGGGTCGTCCGTTTTTTTCCAGCAATTTGTCAATGGGATCCGGAATTGAAACAAAACCCTGTTGAGTAGGTGATGGCAGTTGTGGTGTTTGCAAATCAGGCGGCATCAGAGCTGGAAAACCTGCTTGTTCGGTGCCAACTGCTTTGACATTTCTCAGTTTCCAGAGTACCCAGAAAAACAAAATTATGAGTAAAAGTAACATTCCGGCAAGAACTTTTTCAATGTCACTCATCCTCAGCCAAAACGGTTCTTCTTCCAGCAGTTTTGCCGCCTCTTCCGCATCAGTCTCAGCACCGTGTTTCTTTTCTTCTTCTGCAGTTGCCGCGTCTTCAGGGACAGCTTTCGCTGTCGGATCCGGCAAATCAGCGGCGTCAGCAGGCACATCCAGCTTTTCCGGAAATGGCTCACTTGGTAATATCGGCACAAATATCAGCTCATCTCCGCGCTCATAATCAAGTCCGCTGAGGATTGGAACAATTTCGCCGATATAAGAATTGACAGAAGGCGAAACTTCTTTGTGCATAACCAAATCCACACGCATCCGGGTAATTTCCCAGTATTTCGCACCACTCGTTCTGGAAGGATCATTGAGTTGTCCGAATCCAGGAAGAGTTTCGTTTGCCATACTTACTGAGCGTTCCTCTCCAAACAGTTTTACACGCAGCACATAATCCTTTGGCTCAAGGTAATACTTGAGTCCGTTGCGGATAGCCTCTTCAATTTCAAATTGACGTATGCTGAGCGACTTTACTCGTTCCTGTGCTTCAAGTGAGAGAGCAGGTCCGAGCAATAATAAAATTAGTGAGCTAACTAACACAGGCAGAATTAATCTGTGCAGATTTATGAATTTAGGCTTGATTGGCTTCGGGACTTGTTTTGTGATCATCATTACCTTGACAAACGCATGAGATATTTTTTCAGACCCTCATTTGTTGGATCAAGTTCAAGGGCATGTTGCCAGTTTTCCATGGCCATTCTATTCCAACCGAGTCGGTAGTATATGGAACCGAGCATTGCGAAAGCCTGTGATGAAAATGGATTAAGTTCAATTGCCCTGCGTAGAGCAGTGATAGAAGCATCATAATCTTCTTTCATATAAGTCTTTCTTGCCTGCAATAGATAGCGTGTGGTTTCAACTCTGGCTTTCATGTCTATCCGTCTTGGTTCCGGATCAGGTTCCAAAACGGCTTCCGGTTTATCTTCCGCAGTTACAAGGCTCTCATCTTCACCATCTACACCAGGTTCCTCCTCAATTATTGAACTATTATCAGTTTCGGCCCCCTTTTTATCTTCTTCCTTTTTATCTGCTTCTTTTTTATCTTCTTCCTTTTTATCTGCTTCCGCAATTTCAACAGCGGCGTTTTCGAGGGTAGTTACAGAAGAATTTGCTGGTGTAGTAAACGGTACGTGCACCATTTTAAGCACATCTCTACCGGTCAAATTGAGAAACTTTATTCGCTCGTCCAATGTTTGCCTGAGGACTTCCACATTGAAGAGGGATACAGGAGTATTCACGACAGCAAAAATTGTAGTGTAGGGCCGCACTTGATTTACAATCCCTACGATTATTTTTTTTTCTGTCGGCACCCATACATTATTTTCAAATCCAGGCAACTTTATTTTTGAGATTGTCTTATCTCGTTTCGTAATAGGAACAGTTTCCAGGATGTAACGAATACTGACAGAAACACCCACGTACACTTTTGGTAATTTCTCCCGGAAAATATCATCCAACTGTTTTTCTAAATCCCTTTCAACTTTTCTTTGCTCCGGAGGTGAAGGTAGTTTTACATCACCGTCTTTAATCTCGCTTTGCTTTCCGGAACTTTTTCCCTCACCGGAGGGAGCTGATTCAGCCTCTTGTTCTTTCTTTATTTGATTAAATGGGACCGCAAGAAGTTCTTCCAGCGTTTGTTTTTTTTCTGCGGCTTCAGCGGCTTTTTCTGGAGAAGGATCTTCGACCCGTGCCTTATCCTCAGTACCAGCAGTATCCTGTGCTCTTACCTTTTCAACATACAAAAAGGTCAAAAGACAAATAATCAGCAAGGTATATAAAAAAATTTCAGTACCGGAAACGTTGTTTTTTTTCATTCCTTACTCCAGATTGTCCAGCATTTGACGCACTTCTTCATCTTTAGGATCTAAACGTTGAACATGCTCCCACATCTCCAAGGCTTCCTCTTTTTCTTCAAGGAGGAAATGTAATGAACCTTTCATTTTCAAAATAAATATTTTATCTGAACGTTTTACCGCGACTTTCAAACCCTTTGCAGCCCATTCCAAACCCACGACATAATCTCCTGTTTGGAAAGCTTCAAGTATTTTTGCCCGATACTCTTTAAGTGCACCCCGTTGTTCGGGAGAAATTGAATTGATGGAACGTTCAGGAAAATCCTTGCGGATAATTGAAAGGGTATCACCCCGTTTCTTATCAAAATTTATTGCAAGCGGTATTACTTCTTTCAGGAAAGTATCTACTGAAGGTAAAACAGTTTCGTCCAGCAGTAAATTTATCGCCATTTTAATATTACTCGCTGCTGGAGATGCGTTTTTATTATTTTTATTGCTTTCAATCAAAGAAAATTTTACATTTACCACAAAGTCAGTTTTGGCAATATATTTCATCAATAACTCATTCAGTTTCCTTCTGACGATCTGTTCTTCATAAGGCGCAATACTGTCTGAAAAAGGTTTTGGAAAAGAAGTTCTTTCAACAGAAACAGTGTCTCCACGATCAGCATTGTAAAATTCCTGTGCCGGAATCAGTTTCATTAAAAATTGTTCTTGTGTTTCAGGTAAAGTGTTATCCAGCAAAACACCGACTTGAACCGATTTCAGTGCTTCCTTCAGTTCATGATTGCGCTTTAATCTTTCAGAGATTTCGGAATCACCATCATCATCACTTGTATCCGCTTTTGAGGCATCCGCAGCGAGCGGTAAGTTTTTGAGCTGAACTTCCTGCAACAATTTTTTGTCCCAATTAATAATTACAGAAACGTTAAAACGTTCAGGCGAAAGATAACGTGAGAGTAATTGATCAATATCCAGCTTAAGACTTTGCTCAAAAGCAGCAGTTTTTAAACTCAAACGTTTGCTGGTTGCATCCTGAAGTGGAACTGCAATTACAAAATTTGGGCTGTCAATGGGATGGATTAAATTGGATTGCAGATCACCACGCTGTAAAACAACGCGTAGAATTATATTATTACCCTGCGCTTCTTCTATGACTGTAACCGAATTTTTTCCACCATCAGTTCTCTGATTGAATAGCACTTTTTTCTTAACAGGAAGTTCTGATACAGGTTCCACAGGATCTTCTGTAGTAGTGCAGCCACCTAGTGCAGCCACCAAGAAAAAACATACAAAAAGTATATTTTGAAAAAATAAATGCTTTAATCTGAAATTATTAATTAGTTTCATGATACTGCGTATATCCTTGAAATACGTAATTAAAATTTAGAATTTCCAGCCTATGGAAATAATTGATGCACCTGAAGCTTTAGCACTTTCGTCAGTAGTCAGCATAAGCAAGTAATGGTAATTGAGCGTCAATTGTTCTGCAACAGAGAAACTAAACCCAGTTTTGAAATATGACGGATTGTTAAATGGCGTCACAGTCATCATACCTAACCCTGCTATGAGTGATAATGCTACTTGCTCACCTCCAAAGTTGAAAACGTCATAACCAATTGTGCCGTCAATCAAAAATCCTGTGATTGATTTTTCGTATTTATCGGACAAGTTCGAATTGTCATCACTCAACAATGCTCCTCCTCCGGTAAAACTCCAGTCATTGGTAAGCCGCACCATTTTTTCCGCACCTATAACCCGTGCCTGATGATCAACTGTGGTAACACCGGAAGTTGAACTAGTGAAAGTAATAGGTACAGTCATCTTGCCGTAAAACGCATGTATGTAAGAACCACTTTTAGGTGGTGTACCGGTTACAATTTTAGAATAAACAATTTCGCCACTTTTAGCTTCATATGCGTTTAGTGAGATCGAAAGTTGATCACCTTCACTTGTAAACACAGCAATATCAAGAAAGCCCTTAACATTTAATTCTATGGCAGTCTCTCTACGAAAATTGTCGTCAGCGATTCCTCTACTAATTTTTAAAAAACTTCCAGAAATGTCGGTGCGAATTTGGCTGCATGACTCGCAGACGCTTACTTTCAACTTGATCAGACTTGTTAGTGTCTGCTGTAAACGTGCAGTTGCGACTTTTCGAAAACTGCTCGGCAGTGTATCTCCATAAGAAATACTGGAAATTGCGACTGAACTGATTTTAGTTTGCATGCTTTGAATTGACTCAACCAGGCTTGGAGTGAGTTGCTCCAGTTGGGAAATCTGCCGATCTTTCCAAAAGACGGATTCTTCTTCTGCGGTTGCACTTGTCAAACTTAAGGCTAAAATAAACTGCACCAAAAGCAATTTATACGTAATATTTTTCATTTGAAAATTGTCAAAAACTTGGTGTGTTTATTGCTGATTCTCTTTAGGAGAAAAAATTTTAGAGACTTACTAAACTTTTGCAACCTTCCTGCCAATATTGACAAAGATATGATGTTGAACCGAATTGTTCTCACAGAAAAAGATCAAATTGCGACTTTGAAAGTAGTTGATGAGTTGAGGCATGTAGATATACAGCAAGAAATGCGTGTTATTGAAAATAGTTTAGCATCAAGTAATACGCGGAAGGTTACTCTTGATTTAGAAAATTTGCAAGTCATAAGCCGTGATACACATGAGCTTTTAGGTTTAATTATCAAGCATGTTCGCCTGCAAAACATTCCAATTTCAATTAAAGGAAGTACCCAGTTTGACCCTGGAATTTTACTGGCAATTTCAGAAGGCCGACCTCAACTTATTGAGCAGAAGAAACAGAAAAAAGACAAATTTAAGATAAAACCAAAATATTTTTCCCGTTTTTCAACCCCATTCTTTTCCACCGATAAAGATGCCGTGGTGTTTCAGACATTAATTCCTGAAGCTGAAACGGGGCATTCTGATCCAGTTGAACTGGAAAAACCATTTCAAGATAAAAAACCTGACGATGTGGAAATTGTTTATCGTGAAAATGTTGCAGACAAATATTCAGGCTGGCTAATGCTTGGCTGGGGTATGTTCTTCGGATTGACAGGAGTGGCTCTGACTCTACTGGTTTTGCTATGGCCTGATTATCAATCAGGAAAAATTCAGCAAGTTTTTATACCTGACAACCAGACTAAATTAGCGGTGATAAGTGAGTCAAATAAAAGTCCTTTAATACAAAAAAGATTGAAGATTTCCTTTATACAGGCGGTGAAAAAAGGAAATCTGAAAGCAGTTGAAAGATTTTTAGCAGATGGAGTTGAGCTGGAAAAAAAAGATAAAAGTGGTTATACACCGTTGTTACTTGCAGTCAAAAAACAAAATTCGAAACTGGTTACAATGCTGGCAGAACACGGAGCGAACGTGGATATAACAGACGAGTTTGATGACACTCCGCTGATTTGGGCCTCATCAATGAAAAATGTGGAAATTGTAAAAATATTGCTTGAGCATGATGCTGATCCGGATAAAGGAAATTTTACGTCACTTATGTGGGCTGCCTTTCACGGGAATCTGCCTATGTTGAAATTGTTTCTGCAATCCAGAGCAAATTTGAATGCTCGTACTCACGAAGGCTGGACCGCACTAATGTGGGCTGCTGAAAGGGGAAATACTCATGCCATGTGGGAAATGCTAGAACGCGGTGCCAGAGTCAACATGCAGAATAATAGAGGAAAAACTGCCCTTATGCTGGCAGCCCGCCAAGGAAAAATAGGTACAGTAGGAATATTGATCAATAAAGGCGGTGATCCGGATGTAATTGATTTTGATAAAAAAACAGCTGCGGATTATGCACGTGATTTCCAGCGTCAAGACGTTCTTCAGTTACTGGAAAAGCAATTTGATTTGCAGTGAGACAACTTGTTTGTTGCGGTAGCAAAACATTATTTTGCAGGCAGAGTTTGCAAAAGGGCTAACAAAAGCTGAACAGCCTGCAGATTATGTCCTCCTCCGGGAATTAGAATGTCGGCGTACTGTTTACTGGGCTCAACAAATTTTTCGTGCATGGGACGCACCGAGGCCAGGTATTGAGTAGTAACGGATTCTACGGAACGCCCACGTTCCCGTAAATCACGCTCTAAACGTCTGATGAATCTTAGGTCCGGCGGCACATCAACAAAAACAATCAAATTCATCATTTTCCGGATTTGCTTATCATTCAAAACAAGGATGCCGTCTATAATCAAAATGGGACAAGGCACCACCTCTTTTGTCTTTGATGAACGTAAATGCTGTGCAAAATCATAAATTGGTACTTCAACACTCTTTCCGGAAATAAGTTGTTCAAGGTGCTTAACCAGGAGCTGCGTTTCCAGTGAATCCGGATGATCAAAGTTGATATTGTGTCGTTCTTCAATCGTCAATTCCGGTCGATGCCTGTAATATGCGTCATGGTGGAGAACAGACATTTTCTCCGGTCCAAGCTGTTCTATTAGTTCATGGACAATGGTTGATTTTCCGGAGCCGGAACCGCCGCCGATACCCATCACAAAAGGTTTTGATCTATCTTTAACCATGGTATCCATCAATTATAAACGTTGTAAAACATGTGTATTGACATCACCACCAGAAACAGGGCAAACCAGCGTTTGAGTTTTTCTTTGTCTAAACGGTGAGCCAGTTTCGCACCTTGTGGGGCCATGAACATTGTAATAGGAAATAAAAAAAGAAAGCCCAGCAAACTTAAATAACCGAAACTCAATTGAGGAAGATCAGGATTACTCCAGCCGCTGAAAATGTATCCGAAAGCTCCAGGCAGCGAAATCATCAAACCCAAACTTGCTGATGTTCCGACTGCGCTAAGCATGGGCAAGCTGTATGCAGTCAAATAAGAGGTAAAAAACACTCCTCCTCCAATCCCCATTAAAGCTGAAAAAAGACCGATCAGACCTGCTGTACTCCACATTTTTGGTGATGCCGGAAGTTCGGTTCCCAGCACTAGATGGTTTTTATGTAATAAATTTAGCGCTATTAGCATAGTCAGTGTAGCGAAAACCGCTTTCAGTGCATCACCACTCAGGTTACCACCAAGCCACGAACCAAGCAACGCACCTCCTACAACCGGACATGCTAACTTGCGGAATAAAATGATGTTTCCCGATCCTCGTTTATAATAGGACCATGTTGATGTAATTGAAGTAGGTACGATGATCGCCAACGATGTTCCAACCGCCATGTGAGCTGTGACTTCAGGAGAATAACCAAGCTCATCAAAAGCATGGAGTAAAGCAGGTACTAAAATAATTCCGCCGCCTACCCCGAAGAGTCCTGCTAACAGTCCTGCAAATGCTCCTGATACAAACATCAATACCAGCAAAGAAATAAATTCAGGATTGAATATGGATAATTGCATGAAGGATCAGTCTTTTATTTTAAGTGCAATTTATTTTGGGAATGCTGGACTTTAACTGGCAAGTGCCGATCTGTGAATACTCATAGAAATTTCTTGCAGCAAAAGCTTAAAACAATGCTTTTGAATGAATTTATTGTGGGTTGGATGGAATATTCTTCTTTGTTCCTTTCAAATTTGGAAAGCAAATAGGTAGCACATCGTCAAATGTTTTCACAAAATGAGGTTTGATACCGACAGTGATTATTTCATCCAAATCTTCAAAATCTTTTTGATTTTCGGCAGGAAAAATTAATTGAGTAATTCCTGCCCGTCTGGCGGCAATTGTTTTTTCTTTGACTCCGCCGATTGGCATTACCAAACCAGTAAGAGTTAACTCACCGGTCATGGCAATATTTGCTATAACAGGTTCTTGTGCAACTAGCGAATGAAGTGCGCAAGCCATTGTAATTCCCGCAGAAGGGCCATCTTTTGGGGTCGCCCCTGCGGGTACATGCATGTGAACAAAATTTTCATCAAAGAACTTTTTAATCTTTTTGTCAGCACTGCCTTTGGAACGGATAAAAGTATAAGCAATTTCAGTAGATTCTATCATCACATCACCAAGTTGTCCGGTTTGTTTAAAACCTTGATTCTTGGACTCAACAAAAGAAGCTTCGATGAAAAGTGTTGCACCGCCGACGCTTGTATATGCAAGACCGGTAATGACTCCAATTTTAGGTTTTTTGTAACGGGTTTCCTCTGCAAAAGTCTTGCGTCCCAACATTTCAGGCAGTTCGTCTTTTTTTATCTTAACTCGATCAATCTCTTCTTCCACAATTTTTCGTGCGGATTTCCTCATCAATTTTTTAAGATTGTTTTCCAAGCTTCTTACTCCTGCTTCTCGTGCATAACCATCAATAATTTCACGTAGAACGACTTTCGGGAGTGAAAACTGCGACTTTTTGAGACCATGAATTTTGAGTTGCTTTGGTAACAAATGTTTCCTGGCAATTTCAAGTTTCTCTTCCAGGATGTATCCTGAAAGCCGGATTACTTCCATCCGGTCGAGTAGTGCAGGTGGAATTGTGTCTGTTTGGTTTGCAGTACAAATAAAAAGTACTTTTGAAAGATCAAAACGCACATCCAGATAATGATCAAGGAAATCCTTGTTCTGTTCAGGGTCAAGAACTTCCAGTAATGCAGATGCAGGATCTCCATGAAAACTAGCACCAATTTTGTCTATTTCATCAAGCATAATCACGGGATTTGCGGTTTTGCATGTTTTGATTGCATTAACGAATTTACCGGGAAGAGCACCGATATAAGTTCTTCGATGTCCTTTAATTTCCGCCTCATCTCGCATTCCGCCAAGAGAAAAACGGTAAAATCTACGTCCCAAAGCCCTGGCAATCGACTGTCCAACTGAGGTTTTTCCGGTACCGGGAGCGCCGACCAGTAAAACGATTGAACCGGCCAAATTTCCGTTAATGATACCTACTGAGATCAGTTCCAGGATACGATCTTTGACATCTTTTAAACCATAATGATCACGATTCAGAATTCTTGCAGCACGCTGGATGTTATAACAATCTTTGCTGTAGATTCCCCAAGGCAAAATTGTCAGCCAGTCCAGATAAGTTCGTGTCACATGATATTCAGGTGATGCAGGCTCGATTAAACGCATTTTCTCAAGTTCCTCTTCTATGCGTTCTTTGGCCTCTTCGGTAAGTTTAAGTTTTTTTATACGCGCTTCATATTTTTCTGTTTCACTTTCAGAACTTTCTTTTGTTATCCCCAGCTCTTTTTTTATTTCCTTGAGTTGTTCACGCAGGAAAAATTCTCTTTGCTGCTGAGACATTCTGTCTTCAACACGTTGGGAAATTTTAACCTGAAGTTTGGCTACTTCAAGTTCATGCCGCAACAGATTTAATGCTTTTTCAATGCGTTCCTTGATACTCATTGTTTCCAAAATATCCTGCAATTCCTTGCCGGATGCAGTCGTCATGGATGCAGCGAAGTCAGCAAGTGTTGCCGGGTCTTTGAGGTTAATGCGTCCCATCAAAAGCGCCAGTTCTTCTTTAAACAGGGGATTGAGCTGTACGAGTTCCTTAATAAAATTGATAATTGAAACAGAAAAGGCTTTTAATTCATACTCAGTTTTTTGCCCTCCGGTATCCTGCAAATATTCAACTTTTGCCTTGTAAACCGGATCTTCGGCAAATATTTCAAGAATCTGAAAACGTTCCATGACTTGCACGATAATATGCATGGGGTCATTGCCATGCTTTGATGCCTGAACTATCCTTCCTACTGCACCTATATTAGCAAGGTTGCCGGACATGTGTTCATCATCACCAGAGTGTTTGGGACCTTCTTGTTCAAAGCTGTAAACCAAACCGACATAACGTAGAGAACCTTTTAATTCTTCCTCCAAAACTTTTTCCAGTTTTTCATCAGAAATTATTACGGGAAGAAGCATTTTAGGGAAGAGTGGGCGATCATAGAGTGGAACGATGAGTAAGGAATCCGGAAAAACATCTTCGCTGATTACAAGCGATTTTTCTTCAGGCAGAGTCTCTATATTTTTTCCCTCAATTTCAATAATTTCCTCTTGATGATTATTATCGATGTCTATTTCAGGATCAGAAGATTTACTCATAGTTCTTTTTACGCAGATATTATGTGGAATTATTGATTTTTGTAAACTACTTTAAATTGATTTAAACTATATTAAGTATTGTTCAACAGCATATCGACCATTATCCAATATTAGAACCAGATGGTCTAGCCAGAAATTACTTGTTTGAAATTTATTGGATGCAGTTTTAATAAATGAAAGGAGGTCTCGCTGTCGACGGTTAACCGCCAATATATCGTGGAATGTTGGTAAAAATCCCTGACATATAAGTTGTTGCCTGAGAAAGAAACCAGGGGAACAGGATCGCTAAAACAGCCATCATCGCACCCATTTTCGGAATGATAGCCAGTGTTTGCTCCTGAATCTGTGTCACTGCCTGGAAGATGGAAACAAGCAATCCAACCACCAATGCACCGATCAGCATTGGTGCTGCAAGCATGGTGGCCATGCGCATGGCCTCGATCATGATGGAGACTACAACGGCTTCTGTCATTATTAACTCCCGAAAAATGTTTTAAAGAAGACTAAATATCCACAAAACTTTTTACCATCGATCCAAGTATCAAGTGCCAACCATCGACAAGGACAAACAGCATCAGCTTGAATGGTAATGAGATCATCACCGGAGGCATCATCATCATACCCATTGCCATCAGGATAGAGGCAACGACCATATCAATCACAAGAAATGGGACATATAACAAAAAGCCAATTTGAAATGCGGCTTTCAATTCACTAATAACAAAAGCAGGAATCATAACCCAGATTGGAATGTCTTCAATGTTTTTCGGACGTTCCAACTTGGCTATACGAACAAACAAAGCCAGATCCTTTTCACGGGTAAATTTACTCATGAATCTTTTAACAGGCAGAGTAGCACGATCAATGAATTCCTGCTGGGAAATTGTCTCTTCCAAATAAGGCTCAAGTGCAACTTCATTGACTTCTTCCCAAACCGGCATCATTACAAAGAGAGAAAGAAACAGTGCGAGTCCTATCACGATTTGGTTTGAAGGCGCCTGTGGAGTACCGATGGCCTGACGCAAAAATGACAGTACAATCACGAATCGTGTGAATGAAGTTGTCATTATTAAAATGGCCGGAGCCATCGTCAAAACAGTCAGTAAAAATACGATCTGTAACGTTGTGGCAACCTGTTGGGGAGAGCTGGCTGAATCAATCGAAATGTTGATTCCCGGAATTGGGGATTGTGCATATATTGGCAATCCCACACAAAAAAATGTCAACAGGAACAATCTGCGCATCACGAATTTCTTACTATTAAAATTTAAAACAAGTTTCCAGTTGACTGGGAAAAATCTTGCTCCGAGTTTTTTTACATCTTGTATTTTAAGCTTTGAATACAGCATTTGCTTTATTTGATGGGCTTTAAGAATTTGATACGTTCAGACAGCTTACTTGCAAAATCCTGCATCATTTGATTTCCATGAGACAGCTTTTCAGTTTTTGAAGGTGTTTTAGAAAGATGTGCTCTGACAGGAGTTTTGCCGCCGTATTTAATGTTGCTTGATTCAAAGGGACTATTTTCATTTTGTGCATTAGATTTTAGAAAAACTCCTTTTTCCTGACCTGAAAATTCTATTGAAGTTGCTAAATCCTCTTCATTTTCCCTGCTCTGAATAGCAGTCGGTTTTGATTGTTGACATTCCGGATCCAGAGTTTTTAAATAATTTGCCTGCATTTGATCAATATTTATTTCATGGGAATCATCTTCTGTCTGCATCGTCTGCAAAAACTCTTGATCAGTTTCATCGTGTAATTCAGCAATCAAGTTGATGGAAGTAGGTGTAACCCCGCAGGCAAACATCCGGCCGTTCATATCAAAAACGATTACCTTCTGCTTCGGTCCTACATGGTAGCTTGAAACTTGACGAATGTGTATGTTTCCCTGCATTCCGGAGAATCGTCCGCTGAAAAAACGGTTATATAGATAAGCTAACAAATAAATGAGCAGCAAAACGAACAGCAGTGACAAAACCAGCGTCAGTATCGTCTCAGCCCAGTCCTGTACCGGCATTGGGAAAATATCATTTACTTGTTCAGTGGAAGATTCTGCTGCTGATACTTTTGAAAAAGTTGAGGGAAATGACGGGTCCGTGTTGACTCGTTTTTCAATTTCCGCAGTCAAGAATTTCGTGTTTGAAAGTGCAGGATAAGCCGAAATATTACCAGGTAAACTAAGTATTAAACTGTTGCCTGAGTGGGTTATTTTCGGATGTCCCAATTCTACCCTGGAAGATCGAAGCAGAATATCCAAATGAACAAATTCTGTATTGGGAACTTGAACCGTGCGAACTGCCTTGATTAAAGAATCGCTTTCAGGAACGGTAATCAATGGTAATGCAGGATCCGTGTGCACAGAACCCAGACGCAGGCTTATTGAGCCTGATTCAAAGTTAATTAAAGGATCTCCGAGAAATTCTCCGTCAAACTCCAAACGCACTTGTTCGGAATTTTCAAGTGTAATTACTTCTATGTTTTTAAGCGTACGGACCTCGGTTGCTGAAGCAAGTACAATCCAACTTGCCCATATTACCACCGCAATCCCTACTTTGAGCCAAGCTGGTCTCGCGAAACTCATGCTTTATTTCCTCAGAGTGCTGCAAAGCGATTATCCGGACTGATGATATCCGTTATGCGTACCGCAAATTTTTCATTGACAACAATTACTTCCCCGCGTGCAATCAGTAAATCATTGGCACGAATATCCAAAGGTTGACCTACCATGCTGTCCAATTCAATTATAGATTCCTCATCCAGTTCCAACAGATCACTGATCAGCATTTGAACTCGTCCTACTTCTACTAAAATTGAAAGTTGCACATCAAAAAGGAAATTGATGTCAATTTCTCCGGAAGAGATGGGGGCCTTTGCTGTACCATCTTCACCACCTCCTTCTCCGGCTCCGTCGCCTTCTTTCCTATCTTTCTGATCAGCAGTGGCATCGCCCTTAACTTCAGAGAGGATCTGATCCCGGTTTGCTTTAAGTTCGCTTTCAACGTCCGACCAGTCTAGGTTATCCAGATTTTCAAAAGTTTCTTCTTCTTCTTCTTCTGCCATCGATCAATGTTTCAAGGTCAAAGTTTAAAATTATATGTTTAAGGGTACAAGTTTAAAGGCAACTCTACAACTAAAATTCGAGACAATTCAGACATAATCATGCTTAAGTTCATCTCACGTTTCTGCCAAGCATGTTTTACACTACTGCCGGTAAAATTCCAGAAATAATATTCTACGAATTGGCGCCGAATCTTCCCAGGGAGCTTTATTGGGAAAAAGTGAATTCAGGCGAATTTGTAAATCATTTTTGATAACTGCACGATTTTTTGTATTATCAAATTGTTCAACAGTGATCGAATTAAGGTGTGTTATTATAAGATCTTTGACAATTGGTAATCGAGCAAGGAGCCATTCTTTGGCAGCAGAATTTTCAAAAGCCAGTTGGATACTGCTCTTTAGAAAATATTTGTCTCCAGGCATATTAACCACGAAAGTGCCAAGATCCAAATAATGTGGGGTTTCCAGCGGAGGAGGTCCCTCTCGAATGACTTTAATTTCCTCAACAATCTTTTCTTCTGCGTGTAATGATGAAGCAAAGTAAAATAACACTGAGAGGATCAAAAGGTAGCAGATCGCTCTCTTTCCAAAATTGTCAGTTAGCCAGTATTTATTTTTTTTTAATGAAATTCCCCGTGACCCTTTGTCCATCTCAGTTTCTCGTCTGCCAACAAGCTGTGATACGTCAGACTGACCAAATTGCCTCAATATCCAAGTAACTTTCGACACTCCAGCCCCCTGATTTTGCCTGTGGTATAGGAGGATCACTGGATTACAAATTCCTCAAATAAAACTTTTCTGATCGGTTCAGGATCTTCCCATTCCGGCTTGCTGGGGAAGATCTGACTGATTGCACTGATTAAGCGTTGTTTCAATGCTTCTCTTGCATCGGACTGTTTGACATCTTCCACCGACAACTCCTGCAATTCAGCCAGTACAATATCTTTAACCTCAACCAGCCGGATTGACAGATATGCTGATGCTCCGGGTTCACTGAGCATCAGTTGGACCGTTGTTTTTAAGAATCGCCGTCCGTCTTTGAGATTTACCACAAAGCTTTCCAATGGCAGGAAAATTGGTTCTGCCAAAGGCTCCGCGATGCCTGTAACCTGCTGCTCTTCTTCAGGTAATTGTTCTTCTTCTTCACCTGACATCAGCAAAAACACTACGATACCAATGACCAGCAAAAGCACCACTGCTACGATAATGATAATGAGCTTCTTTTTCCCGCCACCGCTGCTTCCGCCGTCGGCTTCACTGGCTCCACCATCTTCTTCATCTGCCATAGCAACTCCTTTTGTAAACTGTGATTATATAAAAATATTTGATGATTTCTTCACAAAAAAATAAAATTTTGGGCTTTCTTTTTCAATCAACAGATTGAAATGTAGCAATTGCTACTTTCAGAATCAAGCCCTCTTTTCTCCGTATGCCGGTTACACATTTTATCCTGATTTGACCCATGCACGCGGCGCACCCTGATAATAAAGTTCAGGATACCTGCTGCGTGCGACACTAAGCATTGCCAGAAATTTTGGTACATATTCGTGAGTTTCTTTACGCAATTTTAATTTCCAAAAATTTCGTGTGCCCTGAGATTTTATTTGGCGCTCCATATAATTCGGGCCACCGTTGTAACCTGCCAACGCTAATTCCCAGTTGTTGTCAAACTTTTCCCCCAGTATTTTCAGATATTGAGCAGCTGAATGGGTCGATTTGCGCCAGTTAAGCCGATCATCTGATAACCAATCTACATTCAAACCATAATCTTTGGCGGTTGCTTTCGTGAATTGCCACATGCCTCTTGCATGACCGGAATCTGCTTTTGTGTCAAAACAGGATTCCAGAATTGGTAAATGCGCAAGTTCCGGAGGCAGCTTATATTGATAGAAAACCCGGTGTATATAATAAAGATAACGGCTGGAAGTTGCCCGATCCAAACAGGTTTTGATATGTTTGTTATTCTTGTAAACCTGAACGTATTTTTTTATACGTGAGTTAGACTGTTTCCAGACTCGGTTATTGTTGTAATCACTACCACTACGGATACTTGCGGGTTTCGTACTGCACCCTGCAAAAATGAAAGCAGAAACGAGAAGCAGTAAAAGGTACTTAATGATTTTTAAATTTCTGCAATGCTGAATCAATAATAGCGGTGAGTGGCTAAGGTTTCGCAAGAAAATATTTTGCCAATATGGAGACATGATAAGTTTATAAATGCATGATATTGCTGTTTTTTATTATTAAATACTCCAAAGACGGCAGAACCGCTCCCTGAGACTAATGCACCAAATGCACCATTTTGGAGCAATAAAGATTTCAGTTCAGACAAGACTGGATATTGTGCGAGTAAAGAAGTTTCAAACTGATTGTAAAGGTGATTTTTTATATCATTAAAAGACTTTACTTCCGGAAAAGTAGTGTGTACTTCAGGCTGGCAATTGTTGTATGCTTCCGGAGTAGGAATTGAAAGAGGAGGTTTAATTATAACAACATAGAATTTTGGATATTCTTGAAGAGGATTTATCTTTTCACCACGGCCGCGGATTTCGCTTGGAGTGGGCTCAAGAAAAAAAGGAACATCTGAACCGAGTTCCAGCGCAAGTTCGGCAAGAGTTTCCGGAGGTAAAAGACCCTCTGCTGAGGAAGATTCTCTATAAATATGATTTAACACCTTTAGAGTCCCAGCCGTATTTCCGCTGCCTCCTCCAAGTCCTGCACCTGAAGGGATTGTTTTTTCCAGAACAACATCCAGTGAAGCTGTTATTCCGCCGGCTTTTTCAAAAGATCTTATTGCACGGACCACTAAATTTTCTTCCGGAGTTGCTGAAAAACTTGCACCATTCATCCGGAATTTGAGCTCTTGTTTATTATTTTGGCTGAAGCTCAGAGTGTCGAATAAACTGACCGGCACCATGTGCATGTACAATTCATGAAACCCGTCATCGCACTGACTTAGAATATAAAGCTGCGGATTTATTTTTGCGGGCGTCCGAATTTTCATTTAATCCATTTCGCAAGCCCAAGTCAGCCATTGCACATCTTCCGGATTATTCAGCAAAGGCGAAATTTTCTCCAAAACTTGGACATGATACTCATCCAGCCAGTTTAGTTCTTCTTCTGCAAGTATATTTCTATCAATCAATCTGCGTTCAAATGGAATCAGCGTCAGTGTTTCAAAACAGAGCCAGCCCTTTCCGCCCGGATGTTTCTGAAGTCCTTCAGCTTTTTTGACGACATAAAGATTTTCCAAACGAATTCCGCCCCAGTCGTATTCGTAAAATCCCGGTTCATTGGAAAGTACCATTCCTGCCTGCAGAGCGACATCATGCGCAACTGTTGAGATGCGCTGGGGGCCTTCGTGCACATTCAGAAACGCACCGACGCCATGTCCTGTTCCGTGACCATAATCCAGACCCGCATTCCAGAGTCCGGAACGGGTGATGGAATCCAATGACGCTCCGGTAGTACCTTCAGGAAACACTTGTTTTGCCAGTCGAATATGTGCCTGTAGGACTAAAGTGTAAATCCTTTTTTGTTTTTCATCCGGATTCCCGAGAATGACAGTCCGTGTCGCATCTGTGGTTCCGCCGCCACATTGAATTCCGGAATCTACAAGGAGCATTTCTCCGCTTTTCATCGGGATTTTTGAGTCTGGATTTCCGTAATGCACAATCGCTCCATTCGGACCGGATCCGGCGATTGTATTGAAACTAAGGTCCGAAAAATCCTCCGCTTGAGAATATTCTTCATAAAGCCAGTTCGAGAATTCTTTTTCCGTTATCGGCTGTCTTTTTTCAAATGTGTCATGTAAACGCCGAAAACTTTTTACAACCCCGACTCCTGCCTGTTTATGTGCATTTTTTGTGGCGGCTATTTCAGTTGAGTTTTTAAGTGCCTTTGCCAAAACGATTGGACTTTTTTGTTCATAAACTTGATAATCGGCAAAAGCCAAACGGGTACCCATCGTGATGGTTGAAGGATCCAGCCAGACTTTGACGGATTCCTTTTCCGCAAGTTTTTCTAAAAAGCCGAGGTAATCAGCATAAGGCCGGAACTCCCATCCCGGGCAATACTCGCTTAAATTTGCTTCCGGATGATGACAAAAGCAAATCGCTCTATCCTGAAAAATTGCCGCATATGCTTCAAAAACCGGATTGTATTCAATATCACTGCCACGCAAATTTGTAAGCCAGGCAATTTCATCAAGCATGGTAAGCAGCAAAACATCCGGTGTTGAATCAGACACTGTTCCGGCTGCACTAATTTCCTTCCTGATGTCGTGCAACTTGCTTTCACTGTCCTTTCCTGTGTATTTTAGGGGGAGAGGATAAATCTCTTTTTTAGGTGGATTTGGACGATTATCCCAAACGGAGTCCACCAAATTTGGAGTGGTCGAAAGCAAAGTGTGTCCGAATTTGCCAATAGCATTTACAAAGCGTCGCCATTCTTTTGGACTCATTACAAATGGATCGGCTCCAACTTTTAATGTTTTTTCTGAATGAGCAGCAATCCATTTTTGTGGTTCAAGAACACCTTCATTGCCCAGCTTCTGAATATCAAAATTTTCTGCACAAGTTTGCTCTGCCTGCAAATGGTAACGTGAATCAACAAAAAGCTGTGAACGTCCATCAACACAAAAAATCGCTGTTCCGGCTGATCCGGAAAAACCCTCAGAACTTCCTGATTTAGTTGAAGCTTTCAAACGCCAATTCTGTGCAGGAAGGTATTCGTTGAGGTGCTCATCTCCTGAAACAACAACCAGCATATCTAATTCTTGTTTGATCATTGCCTGACGCAATTTATTTATCATACCTGTTTAGTTTTCAAATATAAGGATGATCAAAATAATTTAAAGCTTACAGCAGACAAACCAACTGTTCATTTGACAATTAGAAAATTCACATTAAGGAATGCGGAACGCTGTGACGACCACGGCAACTTAAGGAAGAGAGGTCTGAATATTAGGAAACCGTAGGTCCTGCCTTAATAATTTCCTCACTGGAACCTTCTTCAAATTGTTTGAAGTTTTCCTGAAACATCTTTGCCAGCCTTAAGGCTGCTTCATCATAGGCGTTCCCGTCAGACCAGGTATTGCGTGGTTTCATAATTTCACCTGGAACTTTTGGACATTCAGTTGGAACATCAAAACCAAACAAATCATTGTGAATCGTAGGTGCGCTTTTCATTGTTCCATCAAGTATTGAGTCAATAATTGAGCGGGTGTATTTGAGTGACATACGCTCACCTTCTCCATATCCACCGCCACTCCAGCCTGTGTTCACTAACCAAACTGAAGTTCCGTTTTGTTCAATACGTTTAGCTAACAGTTCTGCATATTTGCTTGGATGCCAAACCATAAATGCTGCCCCGAAACAGGCGGAAAAGGTCGCTTCCGGTTCCGTTACTCCCATTTCCGTACCAGCGACTTTTGCTGTATAACCGCTGATGAAATGATACATGGCCTGTGCAGGAGTAAGTTTGCTTACTGGAGGCAATACACCAAAGGCATCACAAGTCAGGAAAATGATATTCTGCGGGTGCCCTCCCATGCAGGGAATTTTTGAGTTCAAAATATATTCAATGGGATAAGAGGCACGTGTGTTTTCCGTGTGGGAGGTTCCGTCGTAATCAACAACACGCGTTTCCTTGTCATAATCGACATTTTCCAGTACGGTACCAAAACGGATTGCCCTGTATATATCCGGTTCTTTTTCTTCAGAAAGGTTGATACATTTGGCGTAACAACCGCCTTCAATGTTAAAAACTCCATCGTCTGTCCAGCAATGTTCATCATCACCAATAAGTTCACGTTTTGGATCTGCGGAAAGTGTTGTTTTCCCGGTTCCGGACAATCCGAAAAAGACAGCAACATCTCCGTCTTTTCCTTCATTGGCAGAACTGTGCATGGATAGAATCCCTTGTTTTGGCATGATGTAGTTCATGATTGTGAAAACACCTTTCTTCATTTCTCCGGCATACTCTGTTCCAAGAATCACAAACTCTTTGCGCTCAAAACTCAGCTCAACACTTGTACGTGAAGTCATGTGTTTGGTAAGCGGATTTGCAGGAAATTGTCCGGCATTAAAAATAACGTAGTCCGGTTCTCCAAAGTCTGTTAATTCCTCCGTGCTTGGGCGAATTAACATATTATGCATGAACAAAGCATGGTACGGACGTGTGGTAACAATACGGACTTTGATTCGGTATTTTGGATCCCAACCTGCATAACCGTCAACTACGTAAATTCTATTTTGTGTATTCAAATAGTCAATTGCGCGGCCCCTTGAAATCATGAATGTATCTTCATCCATTCCAATGTTAATATTTCCCCACCAAACGTCCTCATTAATGCTGGGATATTCGACGATACGTTTGTCCTTTGGGCTGCGTCCCGTTTTTTCATAGGAAGAGACGATCAGTGCTCCTGTTGAAGAAATGGAAGCGTCCGGTTCGTAGGCCAGTGCTTCTTCGTATAATTCAGGAGGTGTGGCATTGCGTATGATTGTTCGAGGGTGGATTTCGTATTGTTCCAATGTGAATGAAGCATCACTCATGGCCAATTCTCAGGAAGTGGTTAGTCAACTTTTAAGTCTTTTACAGTTACGAAATTGAATCCTACATTGATTCCAAGAACTTGACAAGTAAAAGAAGTGAATTATATCAATTTATTTCCTGAGCAGGGATATCTTAATTCTAATTCTATTCTACTACCAAATTTTTACTTAGCCATTCAGACAACGCCGCAGATATTCTGCGTAAAGCCGGATCATCCTGCAAGTCATAATCGTCGATAGTTGAAATTGCCCGCTTTAATTTTTTTGATGCAACAAGCACAGACATAAGACCGGAAATTTTTTCCGGAGTTCGGTTGGCAATATCCTCGTCCAGGAGGTCTATAGCCTTTTCATAATCCTGCTGTTCGTTGGTGGCAGAAACCTGGTTCAACAAATCTGCATATGGTGGAATCTTTGCTGCAACAAGGTTTTCTTCTTGTGTTAGTCTTATCGCCAGCGTCAAGGCCAGAGATTCCTCATTTACTCTCGCTTCAGGAGTTTTAATTTGCTTTGATATTTGTGCTGCCATTGTAGAAATCTGGTCATCCGGAGTTTTGATTTCCTTTGAGATTCTTGTAGCCATTGCAGCAATTTGCTCATCCGGAGTTTTGATTTCCTTTGAGATTCTTGTGGCCATTGCTTCAATTTGCTCATCCGGCGTTTTTATCTGCTTGGAGATACGCTCCGCCATGTTTTTAACAGTTCCTCCATCAAAAGTAATTTCCTTTGAGATTCTTGTAGCCATAGCTGCAATTTGCTCATCCGGAGTTTTGATTTCCTTTGAGATTCTTGTGGCCATAGCTGCAATTTGCTCATC